>SDBT01000782.1_pt1 | contig 52379 bp, 102 predicted proteins | sample 2277101 | NCBI WGS metagenome assembly SDBT01 (sample SAMN10404973, study PRJNA504765) | marine sediment metagenome | isolation source: marine sediment core GS10_PC15, 103 cmbsf | place: Arctic Ocean: Southern Knipovich Ridge | collected 2010
TGCGTAGCGATAATAAATAATACTCTGTAGGTTATTCCCTTCCTGCAGATAAAATGCGCCGGGTAGATTTCTCCCCTTTTCAATCCGGCGCAGATTTATCTTGACATTCTCCCATAACCTTATTATAATGTATTTAATTCTGAGCTCTTGAGACTGTACCAAACTACGCATCCTGGATTAAACACGCACGGAAGGGGTCTCTTTTTGAGACCTCTTTTTTGTGTTTAAAAAGTGATGCGTTCTGCAACGTATTTCATTTCTGATAAAAAATAATTCCCAATAAATATAACTTATAAAATAGTAAACTCATTAATAATAAAGGCTTGCGCTAATAAAAAAATTAAGTAAAAAAAGAAAAGAAAAAACTTGACAAGACCATCCTGCCAGTATAAATTGATAAGTACACAGAAAAACAAGGGGGCACACAATGATAAACAAAACAAAAATAAGATTAAATAAAGACATAACGCCCTTACAGAAACAAATCACTTGGCTTAGATATGCAAATAAAGCTGGTGATATTGAAACTGTTAATAATACAGTACTGGGGAGATTGAAAGTACAGCAAATTGATTTTGATAAATTAAACACCTAACAAGGGGAAATCAAATGTCATTTAAAGCAGAGTGGAAAGGCCATATTGAGAATTTAGATATTTTAGCTCTTAATGCTGTAACCCAAGAGACAACCGATAGAATTCTTCAGCATAAAAAAGAACTATTACACTTAGTTAATATTGTTGTTGAAGAAAGGAGATCGGATGGCTTAACTGTCGATTAAATAGTTGAAACCGCCTTCGGGCGGTCTGCCGGATATACCGGCACTGATGAGACTTAGCAAGGGAGAATAATATCATGAATAAATTTACACCAGCACCGTGGAAAATTAAAAAGATAAAATCCTTTGACAAAACACTTGTTTATATTCAAATAAATGATAATAATAGCAAGGGAATTGCATTTGCCGGAGTTTATAAAAGAATAAACAAAAACAATTATAAAATGGAATGGGATGAGGAGGCAGAAGCAAATGCAAGGCTTATTGCTTCTGCCCCTGAAATGTTAGCTTGTCTTGAAGATATAAAGGATTTTTTACAAAGTCATGGGTATGATACAAGATTAGTAAAACAAATTATTAAAAAAGCAAATATGAAATAAAAGTATTTTATTTAGCAAGGGGGAATCAAATGATAAGAAGAAAAACTGACAAACTCGGCATGGTTTACGAAAACGATTTTATTAATGAGAAAATACACTTTGAGTTTTATCCTAAACTTTTACATATTGATATTTTCACACATACCACAGGAGACACATCTAAAAACCAGTATTTTGCTATTCGTTTAACAAAAGAAGAAACTGAAAGACTCATAGAAGTAATAGAAATAACTCTATAGGTATTTATAAGGGAAACCGAATGTCAACATTAAAGGAAATTCAAGAAACAGGATTTTTCACCTATCAGTACACTGATAGATATTCAGATTTTCAGTTCCATTTTACCTTTTTCGATAATTTTGCAGTGGAATACTTTACAACATATGCAGATAGCCCTGAAGGAGCAAAAGCAAATAGAGATAAATGGTTTATTGAAAATAACCAAGAAAATAAGGAGAACTGAATGTCAAATTTTTCAAATATACCAGAAGGCGGCGTACCCGCAACATATGAAAACATGCGGAAATACGTCTGGACAGATGAGTGGATTGAAGAGCAAGGTTGGGCTGTTATTATAGCAGATTCAACACATTGGGATACCTGCCATTCAACATATCTAAATATTTCAGATGTGCCTTCCCGTGAGCTTCATCTTATGAAACATGCGCACGTTTATAATAATGGTATGCATAGTATTGCAAGGCGTGTGCAAAGTGAAGAAGCCAGATTGGGAATCCTTAGAGACCTTGAGAATGCAAAAGGAACTAAGACTGATAAACATACGGATAAAACAGATTCGGCAGTATACAGCTATCCCGATAACAATGGAGTTATAGCGTGGGGGCGCAATACATCAGCTCGTATTGACAGCACTGGTTACACCTATGGCGGTGAATCAAGAGTTCTAAGCAACAACGACCCATTATACCTTGCCATCAAGAGCCTTAGCGCAAAACAATTCATTAAGACCGTGCAACCAGGGATCATATTCACCACAAAAAAAGAATTGTGCATAATGGGCTCGATGTTATTGATAGGTGCATTAATCATCGGACTTATAATAGGAAGGCTTTCTAAATGAAACCTAAATATAAGAAAATAGGGCGTATTCGAATCAAGCGGAATATTAGTTATCAGCAGGTTGCCGATGAAATGGGTTTAAGTTTAACGGGTATATACAATATAGTGAATGATATATCAAGGACACCGTGGGAAACCACTGAATATAAAATAGACCATTGGCTTATTAAATGGGAATGGATATTAAAATAACTCGCCCATCTCAGGGGTGACGGCAGCTCGTCTATGACCTCCTTGTCAGCGGGCTGCCAACGAAAAGGGGAAATGATGAAACTATTACCACAGTATGTAAAAGACTCGGCAGATAAGAAATGGTCAAAACGGGCAAAGACACGCAAGGAAGCCTTTGAATGGTTTAGAGATAAGGGGCGAGGGCTATGCTCTTTCTGTTATTACTATTGGAAGGGAAGACCCTTGCATAAAAATTGTGGTTGTCCATTAATGTCATCCGATCCATTAATTTTTTGTTGTAAGGAATTTAAGGAACTGAATGAAATGCATGATAAAGCAGCGAGGTCAGTTATTGCAGACCCGCTTCGCTATATCAATCTCAAGAGATTCAATGAACTATGCGAAGCTGTCCAAACCCGTATACGTAACCTGAAGGTGGGATAATATGAGTTACAAATTCATATCATGCCTTAGAGGATGCGGCGCCGCTGTTTGCATTACCACCTTTCAGAAAAGCGAGTGGAAAAAGAATCTAGGGATTGTCACTAAATATAAGGGTATCTGCAATGCTTGTTTAACACAAGACGAACGAGAGGAGGTGGCAGACGAGATATTAAGGAGGTACAAAAAGAGCGGGGCTGTGCAAAAAACAAATGCCAAGAAAGACCATACACTTAAGCAGCCCCGCAAAAAATATGATAAACCATTGAAGGTAATTGGATCACGGGAAGTTTATTTAAAAGGAGACTGACATGGACATGGAGATATGGGTTGGCTGTACCTGCGAAGCCTGTGAGAAAACAAAGGATAGGCTTGTTTGTATTGAAAAGACTTACGGGTATGTATCTTTATGCGAAGACTGTCTTGAAAAAGCATTGAAATTTATTAAGGGAGACTGACAATGAATACAAAGCCGGTATGGATAGTGATAGAGCGCTTTTTGGGAGACATCCAACGGGTGGATGCTTATTCGGATACATACAAGGCAACACTCGCAAGAATAAGGCGGTCTGATAAATTGCATAATGCTGGTTTTTTGAAGGACACAACTTTTGATGAACGAAAATGTTTCATTGACAGAAACAAGGGAGAATGATATGTACGTTTATATCAGCAGAGCCGAAGAGCCTTATTACACAGTTGGTTTTTATGATCCAAACGGTGAATTTCATCCTGAATATGATTGCAACGACTCTGAAGAAGCTGCTAAAAGGGTCGCATGGTTAAATGGCGGTAAGAAGGGAGACTGATATGTTTCAAGTTATTGAATTACAGGGTAGGGGTAATGACAAAGGACATATTTGTTGTATAGAAATAAATAAAATTGTTTGCCTACAGCAAAACGAGGCGAGTAAGCATATAAGCGTATTCACACTCAATTGTGTATGGGCTGTTATAGAAACCAAAGAGGAAATCCTTCAAAAGATAGCCGATGTGCAACAAGCTGGAGTTGTATGTTTGGGTGTTGCAATAAATCATGATTCTCACGGAACTTGCCTGTTCGGTAAATGTCCTATACTTGCCATCAATCCAAACGCTGGATGTTGTGCAGCCTATGATGCGTACGAAGATAATTTTGATGTACCAATAATCAACGAAGAGGCACTAAAACTCATAAAACGCATGGATGAATTTGACATACCAGCCATTGTTGAGAATATAAATAAGGCTATCAAGGAAAATGACCATGCTTAAATACATCTGCACCGAATGCGGTTGGCCATGTGAGCCAATAATCACTGAAACTTGGCTCGAGAGCGGTCATCCCGGAAGCTTTGGACTGCACGATGCTGTCTCAGGCTGTTGCAGTGCGGATTTCAGGGCAATGACAGATGATGAACAAGAGGAGCAATGGCAAGCGGACGCCCGCAAGATACGCATCCGGGAACAGACGGCACGGGAATATGGCGACTTGCCGTTTACTGATGAACCTATTGAGGAGGATTGACGGTGCAATTAAAAAAGTATTACTTTTGTGATGACTGCGGAAACCATTGTGATATTTTAGCTGTAATTGGACACGGAAGGATTATAGCGTGGATTTGCAAATCCTGCCTACAAAGGGGAATCACATTAATCGAGGAGGCTGAGGATGCCGAGAGTAATTCAAGTAATTGAATCGGAGGTAAAAAGAGGAGCTGGTCATCAGTTGCCGGACATTTATGACCCGGTTAACAAAGTCTGGATAACACGGAAATTGGCAGTATGCAGATTGGTTACTCAATACCACACAGTGGATGGTAAATTTCTTGCTGAATTTGATCGAACCGAACGCTGGGAATGGGATATAATCAAACAAAAATATATCAAAATAGGAGGGGAAAACAATGCCAGAGAAGAAACTTAATATCTATCAGAAACTAATCGAAGTCCGGAAGTCTTGCGCAGGGCTTCAAAAGAAGAATGAGGGCTTCCAATATAAGTATGTTTCGTCAAGCGATACATTGAAGGCTCTCAGGGGGGCTATGGATGAACAGGGGCTTTTGCTTATACCAGAAGTATTGTCTCATGAGATACGAGAATATGAGACAGTAAAAGAGGTTCATGGGAAAGCAGATAAAAAGGGTATTAGTTATTTCACCGACTTGACTATTCAATATACTTGGGTAAACAGTGAAGACCCCACTGGCGATAAGATTGTTTGTCAATGGTGTGCTCAGGGCGTGGATACGGGCGAGAAAGGAGTCGGCAAGGCTCTCACATACGGCGAGAAGTATTTCCTGTTGAAATTCTTTAATATACACACTGATAAAGACGATCCAGACAATGATCAGACGAAAGACCCTCCGAATACTACAACAAAACGCAAGTCACAACCGCCAAAAACACAATCGTATACGCCGAAAGAGGAAACCGGCGAATTGTGTTCCGAGACTGATATGGGTAAAATGTTTTCTCGCTTGCGCCAAACTTACAATGTAACCGATACCGGCGTTATCCATGAATTGCTTACTAAAATCCTTAAACCTGACAAGGAGATAACCAGTACCAAGAACGTCACGGCTTTTCAAATGAACACTGTGCTTAATACGCTGAATAATAAGGAGGCAAAGGTCAGGGCAACATTAGATGCCTTAAGCAAAGAGGACAGAACCAAACAGGCGAATGAAGAATCCGGCGATAAACAGGGGGAATTGTCTCTTGAAAACCAGTGAGGCACTGGAAGATATAAAAGACAAGTGTATTGATAATAATATTTCGGTTACACTTGGCAATAAAGATATATGCTATATATCAGATGATGAATTTACCGCTATCTATGAGGCAATCGGACATTATAAATATGTGGAAAAAGAAAGCGAGGAGAACCGATGACTGAAATCGTAAATATAGGAAAGCAACAGGAACAGGCACGGGAGAAAGAGGCTGAGATTTACGAAAATATCGCCAAAAAGGATGCTGAGGTTGAAATAGTAAGGGCACTTAATGCCAACGAACGGGCTCAGGTAGCAAAAGAGCAACGCATCGCAGTTAATCGAGGTCTTGGCGCATATCACAAGAACAAAGCGGATGCACAAGACCGTGAGAAATTTATGGCAAATGTAGAAATATTGGTGAACCATAGAAATGGACTCAAGCAAGCACTTGACAAAACGAATACTGAAATTGCCGATTTGTGCGCCGATCATTTTTACGAGCATTGACTCTTCATAATAAAACGGGGGCAGGCATTGGCGGTTGTGAGTGGTGACAGGGATACCGTTAAGAGACCCTGTACTGCCTGCCCCCTTAAGGAGATAAGATGACAGAACATGAAAAGATATTACAGAACTCGACCAGATTATGACCAATCAATGTGTTCTTATTCTGGGAGTTATTACCATAATAATCTTATGTGTTATAATTTTAATACATATTACAGGCGGATGATATGACAGCCATCCAAAAACACCGTGAGAAAATGCGCCGGCTGGTCAACTATGGGGCTGTCGCATGGATGATTTTACTGGTCTTGCATATTATATGGGGGTTATGATGAAAGAAGAGATTAAACCGTGTCCTTTTTGTAAGTGGCTATACCCAGATTATTTTGGCACGTACTTGGTCTGTTGTTTAATACTTCAGGAATTTCATGAAAACAACGAGAAATTCAGAAAGAAACATGATGATGGGTAAGAATATTGTAATGATTATGAGCTGGGTTGCAACTAAATATGGTGATATGAAAGAAATGGAGGAGTGATATGAATTTATTGCGAGAAGAATTAGCAGCTTATGCACATGAGACATGGTCGGATCAAATGATATTCATGTATGGAAAAACTGAAGACATTCCCGACAGATGGCGATTAGATGTGGAGGGTTCATATGAAACCCTGTCCGAAGAATCAAAAATAGACCACAGGGCAGAAGCGGATAAAATGTTGCAAGTATTCAGGCATCATAGAGAACTTGACTCCCTATCATGGGAAGAATACAACAGAAAGACGCTGGGAGATGAAGAAACCAAGTGAATGTTCCCACTGCTGTCTTAACACATCTTGTGATTGGCGCATATATCCGAGTAAAAGTGGAAACTACAAATATTGTACAAACCCGGCAAGTCCGCCTGAATACCGGGAAAGGGTGAAAGAAAGGATGAATCATGAAAGGCAAAGAGTTTAATAAATTCAAAGATAATATTGAAAATGCGATAACTATGGCGTGGGGTCATTATAAGTATACCGGTGAAGACAAAAGAATAATTGAATATCTTAAGATAGCAAGAAATAAAATTGATCGTTTAATTGGAAGGATGAAAGATGAAGATATACTTCATACCCCATAAAAAGTGGTGGTGGTACTATGTCTATTATAAATTCCTTTGTGGTATTGAAGCTGCCAAAGTCAAACTTGACGCCCTTATTGGAAGGATGAACGATGATAGATGAATGTGAATTTAATGATTTAATGTATGATATTGAGAATGATTTACAAATGGCTAAATGGGCTTATCAAAACAACCATAAAACACCTCCTACTGACCATTTATCATATGCTATAACCAGCATAAACACCCTTATTGGAAGGATGAACGATGTTAAAGCGAACGGTTAACGGCGTGACGGTGGAGCTTTCAATAGCAGACTCTCGTAATATTTGTCGTAATCCAATTTATTGTTATTATGCCGTTAATGTTTGGGAGAAAAAGCGACCACACGTACCTTCGGAATTGGGCATAACAATTTGTAAAGCTAAATATGAACTTCTTACGCAATTCCTGGAGGGGAGTAATGATAAAAAACCACTAACGATTGGCGGCGACTATTTCCACGAGACTGTAAAAAGGGTTAAGCGGCAACTAACAACATCTATTTTATATTGGAATAACGATGAATATGAAGATTGCCTGCGCCATTTAAAAGCAACACGAGACAAGATTAACTCTTTAATCGAGGGTATTGACGATGGCAACAATGAGCAAGGCAAATCAGAAACGCCTCGATAAAATCATGGCGAAGTTCCATAAGCCTTTTTGGTGCTATTCAACGGTTCGTGGGATCATCAAGGGGCTCTTGATGGAAATACAATATCTTGAGGCGGATCATTACATAGCGAAAAGAAATGCTTTTTTTAGAGCAATGAAAGGAGCGAGAGATGTTGACTAAAACGGTTAATGGGGTTACGATTGAAATAGACGAGGATAAGGGATTAAACGGATGGTCTTTTTTAAGAGCAAAAGAAGAACATGCAATATTTACCCGGAAAGACAATAAAATATATATACATGAAACTGAAATGTCGAAAATAAGACAATTCCTGGAGGGAATCAATGATGAGCCAGAATAAAGACACAGTTACCGATTTCTCGCCGATATGTCCTCACTGTGGCGAGTATGTGGGAGCCGTTGATGAGCGTAAACATGTTGCTGCAATAATGTATTATGGGGAACTAAGGTTGCGGTGCAAAAAATGTGCAAACCAATTTACCATTAACTGCGCTCTCGTCTGGACTACCAAAAAGGTAAAGGAGAAGTGATATGTTTAAATGGATTAAATATATAATATTGGCGTGTATAATATTTATAGTGGGAATTTTAGTTATAGTAGCCATCACTTTAATATATGAATATACCGGCATACCCATTACGTTCTTGTTTCCTTGTATTATCTCTATTGGTATTATGGCTTATTTTTTAAAGGATAAATTCAATTGAAAGATAAAAGAAAGTGATAAAATGACAGATAATTATCCGGATGATGATGAACTTGAGAAAATTATAAATTGGAAACCAGATGATAAAGCCTTTAAAGACCTTATGGAATATGTTTATGAATTATGGCATCTTAAGAAGTGGGGTTTTAAACAGGAAGGAAATACTTATTATATCTCAACTGGTGGATGGTCTGGCAATGAAAGTATAATTGATGCATTAACTGAAAATAACTTTATGTTTTGGGTAGTATGTTGGCAATCAAGTAAACGTGGTGGACATTATGTATTTGAAATACCAGATTATAAAGTGTGGAATAAGATTGATTAACTCTTGACATCGCCGCAAGGATAAAGGAGAGATGATAAATGACACTGCGTGAAGCTACTGAAATACTTCATCAATTAGACGAAGACCAAACATGAAGGTTTCGTATATTATAAACGTCAGCGAACTGGAGTTTTTTTATGACTATTTTTAGGGCAATGACTTCTGAGAAACGGTTACTCCGGTTCTACTGACCAGAATGATTTGCCCTTTTTTATTTGAGGTGTATTATGGAGTATTTTAAACATCCATCTAATAGCCTGTCAACATCTTTTATGTTTGAATTGATACAAGAACATGGAGGTAATGGTTATTTAGTATATTTTGGGCTTATAGAAATAATAACAAAAGCTGTAGAGATAGGTAGTAAGAAGAAGATAACCTTTGACTTAAGATATTTAAAAAGGAATTTTCACTTATCTATTAGAAAGATAATATCTATACTTACTTTCTGTTCTGATAAAGTTCCTTTTAAATTAACTGAGAATGATACTCATATAGAAATTGACTGTTCTGTAATTGAAGAATTTGTTTGTGTTGGCGATCTAAGAGTAACAGTAGAATATAAAAGATGGCGTAATTTAGTATTAGAAAGAGACCAGTTTACATGCACTGTTTGTGGTTCTAAGAAAAATATAGTTTGTCATCATATTAAAAAAGCTTCAACGCATCCTTATTTAATTTATTCAGTTGATAATGGTTTAATTTTATGCCAAAAATGCCATGTAAATACACATAAAAAAGGAAAATAATTGATGGGTAAAGCTCCGGCATTTCAATTTTATGTAGGCGATTGGAGAAGGGACACCCAAGTGCAAATGGCAAGTATGGAAGTTCGAGGTGTTTGGATTGAAATGCTATGTTGCATGTGGGACTCACCGGAAAGAGGAAAGCTGACAGGAACAATTTTATCACTTTCACGAATGATAGGATGTGAAATAAATATATTACAAAATGCTATTTTACAAATTAAAAATTTAGAAATAGGAAATGTTACATGTAACGGAGATGTAACAAATTGTAACACAAAAGTAACAATTATTAATAGACGGATGTATAAAGAGGCGCAAGACCGTATAAATACAAGGGTTAGGGTTCAAAAACATAGACAAATTAAGCCAGAAAATAAAGGCAGTAACAAAAAAGTAACACCCCCTTCTTCTACTTCATCTTCTACTTCAATTTCATTACAAAGAAAACTAATAAAAGAAAAAGCAGGGGAGGTTATTTTTTATCTCAATGAGAAAATAGGTAAAAAATACACACGTACTGATGAAATCGAAGCTCGTTTAAAAGATGGTGGAACAATTGAGCAATGTAAACAAATAATTGATAACAAACTACAGGATAAATATTTTCAGGAAAATAATTTCTATTACATGAAACCAACTACACTATTTAGAAAGTCTCATTGGGACGATTATTTGAATGATATTAGAGAACCAGAAAAACAACCCGCACCAGAACAACCCAAGCCTGAGCATGATTATGAAGCATATCGACAGAAGTTATTAAAAGCTGAACCTAAATTAAATGAGAGATTCAAAGAAGAAATAATTAATTCTACTGAATTAAAAGAACTTAATGGATGGGATATATTTATAAAGCCTCTAATTGTAGCGGAATATACTAAAGAAGATAGGACTTTATATATATTTCATGAAAATGACAAAGGGGTAAGAGACAATTATATTGAAGATATATACAGAATAGTAAATAAAAACAAAGCTGAGGATGAACATATAAGAATTTTTATAATAAAAGATGATTTAATATGAATGACAAGAACCCGAACGTCTTGAGCAAGAGTTTAAGCTCGTCCAGGGTTGTAATTTTCAACCGAGCAACGAATGGCACAAACCATAAGGAGGTGAAAGATGAGTAAAATAATATTAGACCTTTGTGGCGGTACAGGCGCATGGTCAAGACCGTATCAAGAAGCTGGCTATGACGTGAGGGTTATCACATTGCCGGAATATGATGTGCTGACATACGAACCTCCTGAGAATGTCTACGGAATACTCGCAGCGCCCCCATGTACGATGTTTTCATTCGCAAGAACGAGGGCTAAAACACCAAGAGATTTAAGGGCTGGCATGAAAATAGTAATTGCCTGTTTAAATATAATATGGGAATGCAGATATAGAAATAAACTTGCTTTCTGGGGACTTGAGAATCCGATGGGGTATTTAAGGCAGTTTCTCGGCGCACCTGCCTTTACTTTTGATCCTTGTGATTTTGGGGATAGGTATACAAAGAAAACTGATTTATGGGGTTATTTTAATAAACCTGCTAAAAAGCCAATAAACTTAAATAGAAGAGAATTGCAATTAAGTTCTACAAGTAGCAGAAAATTACCATCAATAAGCGATTTAACCAGTTCAACGCAAGCCGATAGGCGTGCAATCACACCGCCAGGCTTTGCACAGGCATTCTTTAAGGCTAATCAATAACAAACGAGGTGAAAGATGATTAATTACAAGAAGGCGTTTAAGCTGCTGGAAAATAAGATTGAGTATCGACTTGCACAATTAAAATATGAAGATGCTCATATAAACAGAAAAAAAGAACTCTATAGGGTGTTTAAAATCTTTATGCCCGAAGCCCTGAAAGAATCCGAAGAAAACTAAAAGGAGGCGACATGAAAAATCTGTATATGGTAACAACAAGAAGTGGCAATTTGTACTATGTATTGGCTTGTAATGCGGTCGAAGCTTATAATAAGGTGCTTAATGGGATACATGACATAACGTTATTAGGGGGCGAATGTCCATTAAAAAAAGTGAGTTTGCTTGCAGGAGAAGAAAAAATAACCACCGCTTTTGATAAAAAACCACAATTGCTAATATAGGAGGCGACATGAATCCCACAAATATAGCATGGTGCACTGACACATGGAATCCGGTTACCGGCTGCACACCGGTATCAATAGGTTGTAAGAACTGTTATGCTAAAAGATTAGCGGAAACTCGTTTACGGGGACGCTGCGGTTATCCGCAAGATGATCCGTTCAGGGTAACCGTGCATCCGGAAAGACTTGACGAGCCGGTGAAAGTCAAAAAACATCGCCGGATATTCGTATGCAGTATGTCAGACTTATTCCATAAGGATATATCAGACGATTTTATTATGAGAATTTTTAATGTTATTGAAAAAACACCTCAACATGACTATATGGTACTCACAAAAAGACCTGAAAGAATGAGAGATTATTTTGTGTATTTAATAGATTTGGAATTTTATAAAAATATTAACAATCTCTGGCTCGGCATTACCATTGAGAATCAAGCCACATGGGACGCCCGGAAAGAACCACTCAAAGAACTGTCAGAATACTTTCCTGTCTTTGTATCAGCTGAACCTTTACTCGGGCCCATTGACATGGGAGATATAAGCTGGCTTGACTGGTTAATTGTCGGCGGTGAAACGGGACCCGGAGCGAGGTTTATGGAATCAGACTGGGCAAGATATCTTTTAAGACAAGCCCGTAGACATAAAGTGCCTTTCTTTTTTAAGCAATGGGGTGGAAAGAATAAAGGCAATATACTTATGAATGAAGTTCACCGTCAATATCCTAAAAATATGAGGGTCTAATGAATCCAACAGAAGTCAAAAACGTCCAGAGAATACTCAATGAATTTCCAGAGGATGACAGTTCGATGTATATTATAGCCTATGCCGTATTTGGTATATTCTATTTTGTGATAGGATTCGGCTTGGCATTCTTAATATGGGGGATATGATGAAAAAGAAAGGTATATGCGGCATAGGTGTTGAGTGTATGAAAAACAACCTTAACTATGGGACGCTTTTTAGAACGGCGCAGATATTCGATGCTGACTTTATTTTCCTTATCGGGAAACGTTTTAAAAAACAATGTTCTGATACAATGAAATCATTTAAGCACATACCCCTTTTTGAGTACACTGATTTTGATGATTTTAATAATCATAGACCATATGGTTGTATCCTCGTTGGCATTGAAATGAGCGATAATGCAATTATGCTAAATGAATTTATACATCCGAAACAAGCGTGTTATTTGCTCGGTGCTGAAGATCATGGATTGTCTAACAATGCAACAAAACATTGCCAGGCTATCGTCAAGTTACCGGGGGAAAGATCATTAAATGTATCTGTGGCCGGTTCTATTGTTATATATGATCGTATTATAAAAAGGAATGGGGATTATGATATTGCCCAGAAATCCCCAGCAAGGGTATGAATAAGGGGGGTAGAATCGACTATCTATACTTAAAGTGTATGTTGGCACTACGAGACAGAATAATCTATTAGAATTGAATATCTTATAATCAGAATAAAAAGGGGATAAAATGAATGAGAATGAAAAAGTATATAATAATTTTCTAAAAAGTAAAAAGCATAAATTATTATCATGTGGATTTGAGATAGAAAAAGAAAATATTAATTCAATTCTCTTTGATTTTCAAAAGGATATTGTTAAATGGTCAGTGAAAAAGGGGAGGTGTGCGATATTTCTCGATACCGGACTTGGAAAAACATTTATACAGCTTGAATGGGCAAGATTAATCGGTGGGAAATGTCTTGTTATATCTCCGCTTTCAGTGGCGCGGCAAACAATAAAGGAAGCTAAAAAGATTAATATTGATGTAAAATTTGTACATGGTGAATCTGATATAATAAATGGAATAAACATTACTAACTATGAATTAATTGATAAATATTCAGGCAAAATAGATGCTATAATACTTGATGAAAGCTCTATTTTAAAATCAATATCTGGGAAAATAAAGAAGAAATTAATAGAAATATTCAAAGATGTTAAATATAAGCTTTGTTGTACGGCAACGCCTGCCCCGAATGATTATACCGAAATAGGCAATCATGCACATTTTTTAAATATCTGCTCACATCAGGAAATGTTATCAATGTTTTTTATTAATGCCAATAAAGAACATTATATAGAATATAACGGAAAGCTAATACATAAAAAAGGCACAAATAAAGGCGGGCAAGAGTGGCGCATTAAACACCATGCAGAGGAAAAGTTTTTTGATTGGATGTCATCATGGGCAATATTTATGATGAAACCTTCCGATTTAGGTTATAATGATGATGGTTTTATATTGCCGGCTTTAAATATCAAGCCAATTATAAGAGAAATACCAGAATATCATCAAGATGGCTCTCTGTTTTTTATGGGATTAAAGGGAATATCAGACCGCATGGAAGTAAGAGCTGACATGGTTAATATCAAATTAGAAATGATTCCGGAACTTATAAAATCATCAATTGGCCAATGGATTATATGGTGCGGGCTTGATAAAGAAAGTAAGGCAGTGTCGAAATTACTCGGAAATATAAGCCGTGAAGTTAAAGGATCTGATTCCATTGAAACAAAGGTAATGAATTTTGAAGAGTTTCAAGACGGAAAATTTAAGGTTTTGGTAACCAAGCCAAAAATAGGCGGATATGGGATGAATTTCCAGAATGCTAATAATATGATATTCTTTGGTTTAAATGATTCATGGGAAACATACTATCAAGCCATCAGAAGGGAATGGCGATTTATGCAGGATAAAGAGGTTAATGTTTATATTCTATTAACTTCACCAGAGCTTCAAATATGGGAAAATGTTCAAAGAAAAGAACAGCAAGCGTCAAGGCTAAGAGTGAATATGATTAAGAGAATGAAAACTTATGAAAAGGATGAATTGATGAATATTACACATGAGAAAGAAGAATATAATGAAGATATAGTAAAAGACGAGATGTGGACTTTAATGAAAGGTGATGCATGTATTAGATTAAAGGAGATTGAAACAGGAAAAATCGACCTGTCAATTTATAGCCCTCCATTTGCCGACCTTTTTGTATATACAGATAGCGAGAGGGATTTAGGGAACTGCAAAGGCTGGGATGAGTTCTTTAAACATTATGATTTTATAGTAAAGGAATTGCTGAGAATAACCAAACAGGGCAGGCTTTCTTGTGTGCATACTTCTGATATACCTGCAATGGCAAATCGAGACGGGTATATTGGCATAAAAGACTTTCCGGGACGTGTTATAAAATTACATCAAGATAATGGTTGGATATTCATAGGCCGTATCTTTATTCAAAAGAATCCACAGGCACAAGCGATAAGAGTAAAATGCAAATCACTTTTATTTGTTCAAATGAAAAAGGATTCCTCGCATTCAAGGCCAGCATTAATAGACCAAGTATTGCTATTTAAGAAGCCCGGAATTAATGAAATACCAGTTGAGCCGGTGAAAAATGGTGAGCTTAATAATGAATTATGGATAAAATGGGCACATGGAATCTGGACAGATATTAATGAAACTAATACATTACGGTATTATCATGCAAGAGATACAGAAGACGAGAAGCATATATGTCCATTACAATTAGAAACTATAGAGCGTTGTGTAAAACTATATTCGAATCCTGGTGAAACTATCTTAACACCCTTTTTGGGAATCGGTAGTGAGGCTTATACCGCAGTAAAACATGGCAGAAAAGCAATCGGAATAGAATTGAAAGATAGTTATTTTAATGTAGCGGTTAATAATTTAAAAGGCGCAACACAGCAAATAGACATATTCGCTAATAAAGCAATATAAGAAATAACTTGACAAAATCATAAAATTAAACATCTTTATAAGAGGAGGTTGTTATGGAAAAAGATGATAGCAATATTGACTTTAGTTCGGATGGCATGGCAAGATTTGATTGTCATGGGAATATAATTCAAAGGAATTTAGCAAAATTATACGAGACTGCCCTTGAAATTGTTAAAAAAAGAAGGCAGGAAAAGATCACTGAAATAATAAAAAATCATATTGCAAGTAAAAAGGGATGAATGATTATGGATTTTATGGATGCATTCGAAGCGACAATGAAATTTGAAGGCGGTTATGTAGATGATTCTGACGATTCCGGCGGGGCTACAAAATACGGTATATCACAGAAGGCATATCCGGATGTTGATATTGTTTCGCTAACAAAGAAAAAAGCAATAGAAATATATCATCGAGATTATTGGTTAAAAGGTAAATGCTACAGTATGCCAAATCAATTAAACGGCATCTATTTTGATATGTGCGTTAATCATGGCATACGAGGGGCGGTGAAGATATTACAAAAAGCTGCAAAATCAAAAGGATTTAATTTAAAGATTGATGGTATGCTCGGCCCCAAGACATTGGCTGCAATTGAAATGCTTTCACCTGACAGACTTCGTTCATATCGTATGTTAGAATATGCGAGAATAGTCTTGAGAAAACCATCACAACAGAAATTCTGGTTTGGTTGGTATAGAAGGGCGAAAACTATTTAAGGGGGAAAGACAATGATTGACGAAAATGCCAAAAATATTGGTACTATTAACGGTATTACCTTTAAGACCATTGGCAAAACTGAAACTTATCAATTCAAACATGGTCATTCGCCGGCAATTTGCAGAGGATTTAAAAAATTAGGTATACCAAACAGGCCGTCTTGTGCTGGTGAGAAGGATACGCCATGTGGGAATACTGGTTATTGTGGAGGCCTACCCCTTCAAGTGATTTCAAGACTTGCAGGAAGAGATTTGCCAATCGGTGAATGTACGATTGAAAAAGTACTGGTAGATACTGTTAGTGTTGAGTTTAGTAAATAAAAGGAGATTAATATGGGATTCTGGAATAATTTAATAGGCGGTAGTACAGAAAGAATTGTCGATGCGGCTTCGTCTATCGGCGGTATTGTTGACAAGTTTGTGGAGACATCCGATGAAAAGACAGCCGCCCGGATTGTATTCAACAAACTTGAAATGGAAAAGGATAAGTTCCAAATCGAGATTAATAAGATTCAGGCGACGCATCGAAGTATCTTTATAGCGGGCGCACGTCCGGGAATGATGTGGGTTTGTACGATTGGCATGTCGCTTCACTATGTCATTAATCCCATCATGTTATGGATTATGAGCTTAATGGGTAAGACAATCATAGTACCGAATATCGACATTGAATCACTGATGCCACTGATTATATGTATGCTTGGTATTGGTGGTATGCGTTCATGGGAAAAAGGGAAAGGAGTTAGTAAATGATAAAGGTTTTTAGAATATTATATCTTATTGCATTTGCTATATTTGTCATAATAGTACATCAGGCAGTACACAAACAAGAGAAACAAAAGGACGTGGCTCAGTCGGGATATACCTATGTTACTATATGCGAGTCTGTGGATAGCACCGATAACCACAGAACATATACCATTCCCAATGATATGATGCAAAAAGGGGTCGTTATTGTTATAGGAGAAGATGCTAAATGAACTTATGCAAAATAGGTATTCATAAATGGGTATATATTATAGGCAATGGCTTTTGGCGACATGATGGCAGGATTTGTTTTCGCTGTTTAAAAAAGACAGATTATAAAAAGGAAAGAGAGGAAGAAATCGCTCAAGATAAGGCAATACAGAAACGAGCCAGAGAATTATGGAACGTACAGTATGAACATTGAGATTAAAACAGTCAAGCTCTCGCAAATCAAGTTGAATAGTCGTCATATAAGAGTATATGTAAGTCAATCAGCAGTGACGACTTGTGTATAGAGTGTCTTTAGGCGGCTGTAAGTCATTGAGCCCCACACTGTAATAAGTGTTTGAGTGTTAGAATCTAACAGGGGGAGTGTTAGAATTTAGACTGGTATAATTTGACACTGTTTTAATTTACACTATATCAAAGAAGGTGATTTAAATGGCAGGAAAGAATAAAGGCGGGCGACCAAAGATAGTATTTGACTTGAAAGACTTGGCTGGTCTTGCAAGACTGCAATGTACTTATCAAGAGGTGGCTGCATTCTTTGAATGTAATACGGAAACTATCGAGCGGCGAATGAAAGATGATGAAGAGTTTTGTGCTGTGTATAAAAAGGGAATTGACCAGGGCAAGATGTCATTGCGCCGGAAAATGTACGATGCTGCTGTGAATGAGGGCAATACAACGATGCAAATCTGGCTTAGCAAACAGTACCTCGGATTCGCTGATAAGAAAGAGCTCGGAGGTATGGACGGTAAGGACATGACCATAAACGTCAATATCATAAAAGATGATGAATGAAAGGGGGATGAGATGAAGAAATTGTTTAAAATAACAGTCTCTGAGGATTTTGAGGGGTTTATTTTTTTAAAGTGTGAGGAGTTGAATATAGATGTATTGACCGGCACAGTGAGAGGTGCTTTAAAACACTTCATGAGACGATATAAAAAGATTAACAAACCAAAATGAAATGTAATATAGATATAAGAGGAATGACATGAAGGATTTTCTAAAGGATTTATTGTTTGCTATGTGTATTATGTTTGTGTTATGCTGTTTGTGGGATTGATTATGGGCTTTCTTTTCTTTTTGGCAAGTAACCTTTCGTTCTTTTGGTATATAGTTATTATATGGGCTGCAATTTCTTTTATTTTGGCAATTAAGATATAAAATGAAATGTAATATAAATATAAACGAAAAGGTATTCAATAAAGCTTACATCCCGCATATAGATGACCAGACGCCTTTACAGATGTATTTTGGAGGTAAGGGCTCGGGCAAATCTGTATTTGTCTCGCAACGGCTTGTTACTGATTTAATGAAGGGAAATAGGAATTATCTTGTTATTAGAAATGTGGGGCGCACACATAGAGAATCGACATTTGCTGAAATTGGTAAGGTTATAAGTGGCTGGAAATTACATAACATATTTAATATAAACAAATCAGACCTTACTATTACTCAGAAAATAACAGGATGCCAAGCTCTTTTTGCAGGATTGGATGATGTCCAGAAATGTAAAAGCATAACACCATCTAAACCAAACAGTGTAATAACTGATATATGGATCGAGGAAGCATTTGAAATAAAGAAAAATGATTTTGATGAACTCGGATATTTATTAAGAGGTGGAGATGAGCGTATAAATAAACGCATTACCCTCACGTTTAATCCCATGAACCGCATACATTGGATATGTAAAGAGTATTTTAAGGATTTTACAGATTCGGATAACTACTATAAAGACAATGATAAAGTAATATTAAGAACAACATATAAAGATAATAGATTCTTAACAAAACAGGATATAAGAAAATTCGAAGAAGAAACAAGCGTATATTATAAAAATGTATATACTCTTGGATTATGGGGCGTACTCGGTGAGCTTATATTTACCCATTGGAAAACAGCCAACCTGACAGGCAAGCGTGATGCATTCGGAAGCTATTGTAATGGTCTGGACTGGGGCTATACAAACGACCCGGCAGCATTAGCCCGATGCGCAATCAAAGGCAAGACTTTATATATTACACACGGCTTTTATGAATACGGCATGGAGAATGAACCACTTGCAAAGCTAATCAAGCCTATTACCGGTAAAGATATTGTCAGGTGCGGACTTGATGAACCTAAATCAATTCAGGAATTGCGGGGCTGTGGAATAAACGCAGTAAAAGCTCATGGCGGTCCTGGCTCTGTTATGCATGGAATAAAGTATATAAACCAATTTGACGAGGTTATAATACATTATGAATTACAAGACGCTATTAACGAATTTCAAACTTATCAATGGGAAAAGAATCGAGACGGTGAAGTCATGAACGTACCGATTGATAGAGATAATCATTATATTGATGCGCTGAGATACGCATTGAGTGGGGTTTCATTTATGCCGGAAAGAGAAGAGAGCAATTTCGATTATAGTTTAACAGGGTTATCAAGATAAAAGGGGGAGATATGATTTCAAGGGATGGTTTGACAAATGAGATTCATAGCATAATCAATAAATATATGTATGTAAAACACCAAGAGGAGGCTATAGAGATAGTTGCCGAAGAAATAATACAGCTATTTGAAAGCAAATTTACTGCTGTTTGTGAGAATATAGTGGGTTAGAAAAGGGGGAGACGTCATGACAAATAGAAAAAAATTATCAAAAGAAATTCCAGAGCGGGCACGGTATTCGTTCAAGCCGACATCTGATATAACGCTTCATGAACTGGCTGAGATATTAGATATAAAGATAGGTTATCTGTATTATAATAAACTTCCACCAAGTTTACAGAAACATTTTAAAAGGGATAACTCATGAAAGGATACAAAGGTTGTAATTATTGCTATGGCAGCGGTACAATGGTTTGTAAAGTGCGAGTTAATCAATCGGATGATAAGCCAATCTTTAGCACAACTGGAGAATATCTTAATTGTCCGATATGTCTCAAAAAACGGCTTGACAAGAAAATCAAGAAGCTCAAAAGACGATTAAAAGGGATGCACTCATGAAGATTGAAAACGTTTACAAGTGTTTACGCTGCGGGAAAATCATAACTGAAATAAAAACTTTAGAAGATATGTTAGGCTTAAATGAACCAACGCATTATTGTGATTTAATTAATGATAAGCAAATCGGCATGTTGCAGCAAGTCGGGTTTAATATCATAGAATACTGAAATAACTCTTGACAAGATGTGATATGTAATATAATATATACTTGATGCTTAGTAAGGGAGTTGCTCTATTCATTAAACCGTGCCCTTGTTTTAAGGCGGGGGCACACAAAAAAGGGGAGAAGTATGCAAGTAAACTGTTTAAATTGCGGGAAAGAGTTTAAAACAGTACCAGCAAAAATAGCAGACGGGCGTGGTAAATTTTGCTCAAAAGAATGCCACTATGAATATGTACGGAATAATACAAAAAAAATATTTATAAAATGTTTAAATTGCAATGAATATTTCGAATTAAAATATAATCGTGGTTTAAAAGATAAAAGAAAATTTTGTTCTCATAAATGTCATGGCGAATATAGCAGCCAAAAAATAACTATGGTATGTTTAATATGTGGTAAAAATTTTAAATTAAAACCGTATGCAGTTAAAAGAGGAAGAGGCAAATATTGTTCAAAAGAGTGCTCAAGTAAAGGGCAAATAGGTAGGCCATCTGCTAACAAAGGAATAACTGGCAAAGAAAGTCATTCATACAAGGGTGGAATTGAAATCTCTAAAGAAAGACGAAATAATATTTTGCGAGATAGGAGAAAAACAAGTGCTAAATATAGAATAAATAGCGTGATGTCTGGTGGAATATTTAAAAGCCTCAAGGGAAGTAAGGCAGGTAGGAGCTGGACAACCTTTGTTCCGTATACAGAAGAGCAACTTGAAACTCATTTAAGAACAACTATTCCGGATGGTTATACATGGCAGGATTTCATGAACGGCAAATTACATATAGACCATATTATACCAGTATCGGCCTTCAATTATACCAAGCCAGAACATATTGATTTTCAAAGATGCTGGTCGTTAAAGAATTTACAATTATTAACAGCTTATGATAATATATCAAAGGGCGCAAAATTAACACAAGATTTCCAAACAGCATTGGCTATTTAAAAAAGGGGAACGTCAATGAATAAACAATATGCGATATGTCCTTTATGTGATGGGCACGTTAAATTTAGATTTCTAATGGAGCGCTTTGACTTAGGAAGAACTAATAAGGTAGATGGCTGCTTATATACCGTATTTTGCAAATGTGGGTTTCTTGTAATATTTCCCCACAGGGATGGTGATTTGATAAAGCACTGGAATAAAAGTTATAGCACGGAATCCCAATGATTAAATACTATATTGCAGTAATCCTTGACCGTATCCAGCGGGGAATGTACCGGCTGGCAAAATGGATAGAGCCGTGAAAATATATCTTGACTTTACATGCGAGCCTATTATTATATTAATGGTTTTCACTTTAACCATTGCATTATTCATGTTTGGTATTATATTGAGTGTGTTATGGATGTTTCGAGAGAAAACAAAAAGGGGGGTAAAATGAGTGCTGATAATTTTCTTGGAATAATGAAATGCAAAGATGGTAAATGGCGAGGGTTTAATTTATCGGCTTCGATGGATTATCCAAAAAAGAAAGAAATTGAAAAGAAGAACACACCGGTATTCACCGCCAAGACTAAAGATAAAGCAATATTAAAGGGAGTTAAGGAAACAGAAAATCGTGAATATGAATATGGATTGAGTATATTATAATATGAGCAAATAACAAAAGGGGGGAATGAAATGAATAAGCTCGATAATACTCTGCCAGAAATGACAGAAACAGAGAAATGGCTATATGGTAGCAGGGCACAGATATTTGAAGATTTTTTACAGCAACACAAACAGAGAAACAAGGCAATAATCGGAATGACAATCTTTATTGGTATTGCAATTATAGAATTTCTAATAATTATACTAAAGTAAAAAGGGAAGCAAGGATAGACAATAAATGAACATACAAGAGATATTGGCGCAAGATGATTTTAGCAAGGTTGTAAAGGAATTAACCAAAGACCCTGACGACAAAGACGAGAATATTCCCAAGAACCGAGATATATTTGATGGCAAACATGCTATTCTCACAGACCGCAATAAAGCAGACAAAGTAATCCCCACTGGCGATACTACCCGTGTAGTAACATTCACCAAACAAGTGGTTAATTATCAGAAACGCATCGTAAACAGCGCAGTTACCTTCCTATTCGGCGAGCCTCTCACGCTCAAATTAAACAATGAAAACGAATCCACAAACGAATCCGAAGAAAAAGCATTTGAATTAATCAATGATGTCTGGAAACAAAACAAACTTGATTATTTCAACAAAGGATTATCAAGAGAACTGTTTGTTGAAACGAAGGTTGCTGAAATATGGCATATCCCTGAAAAAGAAGAGGATAAGCCTGCCAGAATAAGAGTAACACTATTGAGCGAAAAACAAGGGTATAAGATATATCCTCATTTCGACGAAACAGGCGATATGGATGCCTTCACAATCACTAATGATATAACAGGCGAAGATAATAAACCTATTCAACAGGTTAGAATATACACAGCCGAATCAATTACAGTAGCCCTTAAAAAACAGAGCAAATGGGAAATCACCCCAAGAAATAACATAATCGGGAAAATACCTATTGTTTATGTTGAACAGGATGACCCGGAATGGCAAATTGTTGAAACACAAATCCCACGCATGGAGAACTTGCTTAGCAATTACTCTGATACCATCGATTATAACGGTTCTCCTATTCTGCAAGCGAAGGGTATAGTTAGCAATATGCCTAAAAAAGAAGATACTGGTAAATTAGTAACGGTAAAGGCAGAAGAACAGGATGGCAAAATATACTATCCAGGTGGTCTTGAATATGTAACATGGGATCAGGCTCCAGAAGCAATTAAAATTGAATATGAAATATTGAAAGATATAATATACGGATTATCACAAACGCCGGACTTGTCATTTGAATCTGTAAAGGGAATGACGGCTGTCAGTGGCATAGCATTGCGTTTAATGTTCTCGGATGCCATGTTCAAAGCAAAGGATAAACAAGAGATATTCGGGCCGGCAATGGAAAGACGCCTCAGCATAATGAAATCACTTATAGCGATAACCCATACTGCCATGAAGGAGCAGTTAGAGAAACTTGACATTGATATTAAATTCAATTCTGTCTTGCCTGCTGATGTGGAGGCACTCGTCACGAGCTTGTCAACGGCACGGGCAGGTGACCCGATCATGAGTGAGGAGACGGCTATTAGAACGAATCCACTGGTAACCGACCCGGAAAAGGATATTGAATTATTGAAGGCCGAAAAGACAGCCAATAGCTCGTTCGCAGAATCATTTGAGTAAAAAGGGGGGAATATGAAAGTCAAAAAGGGGCAGATAATTATTATAACAAGTGGCCATTGGTCGGAATATGGACTCGAAGGTATTTTTAGGGTAAATAAAGCATTTGATACAAATACAATTCTTTATGAAATACATGAAAATTTTCGAATACGTGATATGAATGTGAGCAATCTTTCAAATGAATATCTTAAGAAGGTATGGGATGATTTCGATAAGTGCGGTTTTGAAGAAAGCTCAGGAATTATTAAATGGCTAATAGACAATGGTTATTTAGGCAAAGAGCTCAACTTTTCTGAATTGAATGTGAGTGGGAAAACACCATGCTGACCAAAGAACAAAAAGAATCAATCGCCGATAAAATAATTCCACCGGTGGAGATAGAGAAAGACCGGTTGCAATATGCATCAGTGGAAGAGTTTACATGTCAAGAACTTGAACATACGATTGATAATATCGAGAATATATTGGAATCAACACTTAGTTGGATAGATGGCGCAATGTACAGAGAAATGAACGATTTTACTAATGTAGAGGCACGCAAGAAGTTAGGTATTGAAATATTGAGTATGATTATTAAAAAGAGATTGGAATAATGGCTGAGTTTCTCATTTATAATACAACTCACTGGATGGATAGCGTTCCTGAGGAAGATCGTGAAAAGTGGAATGTTAAAATGTGGGCAAAGTATAGTGCACGGTATCAGAAAGGTGATATTATTGAGGTCTATTCTGATGGTAGATGTAAAGAGAAACCGGCATCAAATTGTAAGTTTGTAATTGTAAAAGTGCCGGGATTACCTTTTAAAGACGCTAAACATTTGACATTGCCAGAAACAGAATCAGTGACTACTCCAGAAGCAATATATGATCCTAAAAAAGATAGAAACATTATTGTGTTTAATAAAGTTACAACCATGTTAAAGAGACGACATTATTGTATAAATGTGGCTTTACTGGAAAATATTGAATCAAAAGAAATGACTACAGATAATATTACTTTCCAAAGCATGGTAGAGGAAAAAGCTCTTGGCTGAAATAGAAAGATTTACAAATACAGCAAGCACACCAGCTGGTGATGGAACGACTAATGAAATTACTGGTGATAATCGTGCATATGCGAGCTTAAATGAATGTGAAGCTGCTGAACAGACCGATCTTGACGGTGCTGGCAATTCTTTTCTTGTTCATTGGGAGGGTATTGCTGCCGATACTGCGGCAGTAGCATTTAATGGTTGGACGACTTCAGTAGCATCGCCTATAAGTGTATTGGTCGATAGTGATAAACGGCATTCTGGTGAATGGGATACTAATAAATGTAGATTAAGTGTTGACGATACCAATAATTTATTTGCTATATATGAGGATTATGTTAATGCAGAGGGTCTTCAGATAGAACTTATAAATCCTACTGATACTCGTACTGTTGTAATATTAGCAGGTCAGAATGTGTCTAACAGTATAAATTTTACAAAATGTATTATGCGAGGTGCTGATGATGATTCAAAAAATTGCATAGCGTTTTTATGTGACGATGCGGATGCTATTGTCAAATTTAGGAATTGTCTTATTTATAACGCCGGACACGCCACATCATATGGAATAAAAACAACGGCAGGTACATATATACTCGAAAACGTAACTATAGCCAATTGTTGGATATGTATTCGTGGTGGAGGTACATGGACAGAAAAGAATGTACTTTGTGATGAGGTTGATACAGGCAATGCTCTTTATACATGGCATGCAGACGGAACACATACACGAACATATTGCGCTTCAAATGATGATAAAGCAGATGATCAAGGCGGGGCTGGTAATCAAATTAATCAGACATTTGTATATTCAAGTGGGTATATTCTCGATCCTGCCGATACGGGCGCAAAAGACTTAGGAACGGATTTATCTGGTGAAGGTTATAGCGATGATATAGCTGGAAATACACGCACGGGTTCATGGGATATAGGATGTAGTGAAGCTCAGGTAGGCGGTACACTATTAATGATGCAAGCTAATCAACTCGGCAATTTAGGACATAGAATGACAGGTGGGATGCAATTATGAGAGAAATAAAAAAGGATTCAGCGGACATAACGGTATATTTTAAAATGGTCGATTCGGCAAGTGGTGTTCCGGAAATAGGATTAACAATTACTGATATTGATATAACTTATGTGCGCAATAGAGCAACGGCTGTAAAGGCTGACTTGACTGAATTGACTGATGTTGATGGTTCACATGAGAATAATAAGGGCAAAGAGGTAGATTCAACAAATGCAAAGGGATTATACAGAACTGACTTCCCTGATGAGGCATTCGCAACTGGCGTTGATGATGTTATCCTGATAGCTCAGTGTACCGGATGCGATCCGGCCATGATAGAAATTGACCTTGTTGATAATATCGCAAAGGATTCTTACGATATTGTTAGTAGTGCGACGTATGGCAACGCAAAACTCGTTCGCTCGACAACTCCGGCAAATACCCTTGATGTATCTAACACTGGTGAAGCGGGAATAGACTTTGATAATATAAAGGTTGCAAGTGGGGCTACGACTATTACCAATATAACAATTCCTACGGTAAGTGCATTGACGGGGCACACTGGACAGTCCGGAGACGGTTATGCGGTTGTGAACCATACGGATCACGGGAATGCAAAGCTTGTAAGATCGACAACGCCTGCGAATAAACTCGATGTTTCTAATACCGGAGAAGCCGGACTTGATTTTGCCAATATTAAGGATGCGGGTGGAGCGCATACGCTAACTAATATTACAGTGCCGACAGTAACCACAACGGGCACGGCTTCCACCGTAACAAATGGCGCTAAATCTGCGGAACTGGCAAAAGTACCGAAGTCTGATAGTAATGTTGTGTGGAATGCCACTGCTCAGACAACTATCCAAACAAAGGCTGCTGCTGCTTTAACTGCTTATAACCCACCGACCAGAGCAGAAGCAACATCCGATAAGGCGGCGATCATTACAGAAGTCGATGCAAATGAAACCAAGATAGACACGCTGACCGCAACGGTCGGAACAGCCGGTGCTGGCTTAACCAATATAGGTATGTTCTCACAATCTAATACCGAACTTGCAACTGTACCGACAACCGTAAGTTCACTCAAATTAATGATTCAATTCTTATTCGAATATTTCAGGAATAAAAAAACAGTTACGGCGACTACAGAAACATTGTTTAAGGAAGATGCTTCGACCAGTCTTGGAACGGCAACGGTCGGGAAAACGGTAACAACATTTACTAAAGGTGAAATGAGTTAATGCCTATATCTACTGAAGATGAGTTTAGGTTAGTTGCTTATGTCTTACCGGATCCCGGTGCTTCTGTAGATGCAAACGATAGAAGTCATATTGCATATATTATGTTTGGGCTTATCGCATCTGCTGATGGGGCTGTGCATTATATCACAAAATCATTAAAACACTTATTCACAACACTTAGTTTAGACCATAATAGATTAACAGAAGCCAGAAAACACCATTTTATAACAGAGGATGCTGAAGATGTCTAAAGATACTGATTTTATAGGAACAACCGATATTATATTGAGACCGGATGCTGCGAGCTTAATCCGTACCTTTCAAATAACCGTATGTAGCTCGGCAACGGCGAATGACGGCCATATACCATACGGTCGCACAATAGGTTCATATACGGCAACGGCTTACACAAGTGCAGATGCCGACGTTACATCAGATATTATCGCAAGCTCGGCAAGATCAAGTTTTGTCATAACGGTAAAATTCAAATATTTAGCAAAGCATAAAGGAGTGAATTGTTATCTGATATTACTATTGACGCTTGATGATAGTTCGGTTATACCAGTGCGATTTGAATTGATTAGACTAAAGGGGAATTAAATGAAAAATAAGATAAAATTTAAAGTAATATGGGATGGTTATCACTGGTGGGCTAAATGTAAAGAATTTAACATAACAACATCAGGCGATACTATAGGAGATGCACTTATAGGATTGTCTTATTGGCTAAAGGAAAAATGTGAAATAACCGATGACAAGGAAATTATCAAAAAATAAAGGAGAATTAAATGGCACGGTATATCCACAAAGGGATAACACTAATAATACCAGAATCAACTAATGCAAACGGAGAATCACCCAAGGAAATATATTTTGTTAAAGAACATGACGAAGTAATTACCTTTAAAACCGAATCGGAATTTGGTACTCTTATTGTTGATACTTTTGTGAGTGATTTTTTTAATAATAACGCTTAAAAAGGGAGGTTGAAATGGGGTTAATTGGTAAAATATTACCATGCCGACCGTGGTATCTTAAACAACTGGACGAAGAGCCGGAATTTGCAGTAACCAGATTGCTATATAATAACCATTGCAAATCGTGCGACAGCATGACTTCTGTTTGTTATATAGAAGATTGTGAAATAATAATAAGAGGATATAATTGCAATGCACTGGAGGAATCATGACTGGCGATTAAAAAGGGTGATTAAATGCCATTAAATCCTTTTGAGAAAGAGCATGTCCGTGATATATTATTTCGTAACCAGCAGATAAGCCGTCTTATTGACGGGGCTATGAATGATATTGCAAGACGGTTCACAACAGTCAAGGGTAAACGATTTGCAAGTATAATGAAAGAACGGCTTGCTGATTTGCAAGAACAGATATTGAATAATGGGAAAGATGGTATACGCAGCCAATGGTTATTGTCTAATCGAAAGAATAATAAGGAAATTGACGGATATTTACAGAGTAATTTAGTCACTGAAGATATGTATAAATCTTTCCGGTCACCGAATCTGACAGCGTTAAATGCATTTCTTGACCGTACTCGAAATGGGAAAACACTCAATGGGCGAGTATGGAATATTACCAGAACTGCCGGAAAAGAAATAAACGATTTAATAGGACAGGGTGTCTTAGAAGGTAAATCAGCAATACAAACAGCAAGGGATTTAAAGAAATACGCAAAGGGGAAACCGATATTGTATAAGGGAAAGCTCATAAAGGGGTCGAATATAAACTTCCAGGCCATTCGTTTAGCAGCTACAGAAATGAATCTTGCCTTCCGTACCTCAGATTATCTTCAAAATTCAAGACTCCCATTCGTAACAGGCGTGACGGTTCATCTATCACCAGCGCATCCACGTCAAGATATTTGTGATGAAATGGAAGGTGGCTATCCCAAAGGCTTTCATTTTAGTGGATGGCATCCCTTGTGCATTTGCTACGCCACATACGACCGTATATCGCCAAAGAAATTTGTCGACTATATCAAGACTGGCAAGATAGACAAGAGGCGTTTCACTCGTGCAATCCCACAAAGAGCGCAACGGTATGTCAAGAAAAACGGGAAGCGATTTCAAGGATATAAGAGTGTTCCATATTGGCTCGACGATAATTTTACGCAAGATTTAAAACTCCGGAGTTTTGTCAAGACTGATTTAATGGATAAACCAATTTCAATGTCAAAGCCGAATCCGGTGAAAGGATGATTAAATGACATTCTTTAAAAAAATATCATTAACACAAAAGTTAACCTATAAAGAGGATAGTAATAAAAAATATCCGTCTGTTTATTATGGATACTGTTATTATGAAAGGTATTTAGATAAAATAGTATTTTGTATATTCCCGTTTAATTATTTAGTAAGAATATGGCGAGCCTATAGTCTTTATCAGCAGGAGAGATGGCATTATTTAGCTGTATTAGATAAATATAAGGGCGATAATGGGATGGGTTAAAATGTACAATATAATAAATGTTTTATTTAGCATATTAGTCATATTAACATTTATGCATGGTTGCGGTGTCGTTTTAAACTATTTCTTGTGTGAAAATATTTATAATTGGAATTGGCTTTTTAGATTGTTTAAAAAGGGGGAATCATGAAAACATGGACAGCAGTAGATTATTTTGAAGAAGAATCAGATTCAACAAGTGTTACTGATTTGCGTATATCACACTCTTGTAAATTTTGTGGATTCACATTTCCAGAAATGCAAACTATGGGTAATTGGACTCAGGGTATGGAATCACCGATGGATAGAGAGGCAAAACGAAGTCAGGAGTTAGAAGATCATTTAATGAAATACCATATAGATGAAATCCAGGAAAGCCTAAAGGGGGAATTATGAAATGTTTTGAATGTCAGGAATTAATCACAGCAGCCAACCTTGTCGATTATAAGCAATACACGGGTGAAGCAAATGTTTTCATCGGAGTTATGGGAAGGCCTGCCGATAAGGTCGAAGTGCCGTTATGTGACGACTGCTATAAATCATTTCAACAGAAAATGAGAATGGCGAAGGCGCGGGCTGCCAGAAAACCTAAAAAAGGGGAATAATAATGGATGACAAATATATTAAAGGAGCGGAATATATACTCGGTGATTTTTTAGATGCCTGGATAAATTGTAATAGCGTTGTAATGCGTGACTACTGCCAGGCAACGTGGATTGAAACACACGACAAATCATTAGAATATATAGAACAATTAGTTGATAGAATTATTATTGATGAATGGAAAATAAGCCATCATACAGTAATAGGCGGAGCGTGTATTGATATTTATGCCAAGATACTCAATAGTTTCACATGGAATACATATCGTTTTCGCTTAATATGCGAAAAATCGGCATATACGCCGAGTATTAATGGGAGATGGGGAGTGAATCCAATTTCGATAACAAAATTCTAAGGGGATTAAATGAAAAAGAAAACCATCAAAAAACTTAAAATTGGCGATTCATTATGGTGGATTCCCATATCAATACAGCAGCCACGATCTGTTGAATACATGGGAAACTATGATAATAATGGACAACTTTTGATCAAGATAAAATATTTAATGGGTATTATCAATGAAATTACATATCATGGCTATGATTCAGTACCCATCGGGCGATTATTTACAAGTGAAACTGCATACAATAAGCATATGAAAAAACGAGAACGTAAATCAAAGGGGGAATAATGAAAAAGAAAATTGCTTTTATTTGTCAAAAGGGATTGGACACGTTTATTGAACCGATCGTACGAGAAATCGAAAAGGACGCCAATTATCAAGTTCACCGATATTACTGCCAAACTCAACAGGAAGTCATTGCGGGTGTCAAATGGGCAGATATTGTATTTTGCGAATGGTGTAATGAGATTACTATTATCGCAAGTCAAGTCTATGACATGAAGAAAAAGGGTGTTATCATAAGACTGCACAGTTACGAATCATTGACTAATATGCCAAGCCAGATCGACTGGTCTATGGTGGATTATCTGATATTTGTTGCGCCTCATATCCGGGAGATAGTGAAACGTCAAATACCGGACATCCGGAAACGAGTTTGCACAAAGGTAATATATAATGGTCTTGATATTGATAAGATACCTGCTAATAAAGAATTGAATGAGTATAATATAGCTTATGTATGTTATTTGAATTACAGAAAAGCTCCCGATTTAGCTTTGCAGATTATGGCAAGACTTGTTGAGGGCGACAAACATAACGATCATATGTCAGATGGGATGGTGAACTGTAAGTGCGGGGGGAAAGGCTTCCTTACAACAGACTATTATAATCTCGATTGTTGTGTTTGTTATGATAGAGATTGTAATAGGACGTCAAAATCTTCTAAAACAAGAGGGGGAGCGGTAAGCAATTGGAATGATGAAAATATAAAATATAATTCTCCCGAATCAGCGCAGCAAGTAATTAATAAATTTAATGGTTTTAAACTTCATGTCGCCGGTGCATGGCAAGACGAACGGTATAAAATTTATATGACTTATCTTGCCAAAGAAATGGGAATTGAAGATGATATGATATATTATGGATTCATCAAAGACATGAGTGATTTCTGGGAAAACAAAGGAATTATTCTGTCGACTTCGATTCACGAGGGACATCCTCTGAATATTATGGAAGGTATGGCAAGAGGATTAAAGCCAGTCATTCATAACTTTTACGGGGCGCATAACCTATACAAAGACGAATGGTTATTTAATACAATAAACGAGGCTGTTGAAATGATTTACAGTGCGCAGAAAAATGATTATAGGCAATATGTCATTGACAAAGGGTGGACACTTGACAATCAAGTTAAGCAGATTAAGCAACTGATTGGTAGATTGGCAAATAAAAGGGGGAAATAAATGAGTGTTAAAAGAATATGTAAAAATTGTAAATACTGGGGAGAGTTAGAAGTGGGTTCGGTATACGGTGGAGATGGTTTTACAACATGCAGAAACACAAAATTTATAGTAGGATTTGCAGATTATATAACAGAGAAAGATCAATTGGCATTTGCTGCATCACTTGCAACTGGCGAGGAGTTCGGCTGTATTCATTTTGAAGAAAAAGGGGAAACCGATGACACAAGATAATTTTGAAGCGTACAAGAAAAACTTAAAAAGAAGAAATATTGAGAGATACGTGCCATTGGATGAAAACATGCCGTTTCATTTACAAGATAATCGAGTTGTTATTGACCCGAACGAATATAGTCATTTTGAACATCATTTAGAGGAATATACTAAGTTATATGTATATATATATCGCAAATATGGTGAAGAAATAAAAATAATAGAGGAAAGAAACAAAGAGAATACTTTTATTGATAATGTAATTGAGTTGTTTGACAAGCTTAAAAATACAATAGATAAACATGAATTTATAGTAAGTATTAAATATCCATTGTGGGAAGTAGAAATACAGAAATATAAGGGGGAATCCAATGAAACTAAATAAAAAGAAAGACTCATCATGTGATTCATGTGGCAAAAGGAAATGTTTGCTTGCCGAATTTAGCATAAATTATCTTGAGGATTTTGATAATGAATATAGAAAAATACCAATAACAATTTGCAAAGATTGTGCAGAAAAAGCAGTGAAGATAATAAGTAAAGGGGAATCCGATGGAAAATGACAAAATAATCGAATATTACAACAATTTATTGCCACTTTTGAAACATGGTCGCCAGAGACATGCAAAAGTCAAGACGAAACTGAGCCAATTAGTGAAACCCGGAATGGCTATACTCGACATAGGCTGTGGAACTGGTATAACTTCAAAGTTCATGGCACAATTCGGCGGGAAAGTGACGGCTGTTGACATAGCCCCAAAGCTTATTGAATATGCCAAAAAGGAATCAAAACATAAAAATGTCAAGTATATCTGCCAGGATGTATGCGAATTGGATTTTTGCTTTGCGGGAAATTTTGATTTAATCACTATTATTGATTGTTTAGAACATATTCAATATGAAGATATGGATAAATTTATAAATGTTATCAAAAAACATTCCAATAATAATACTGTGATTTTTCTTAATATACCAGATGGGCGATTTCAATATTATATGCAATTAAATCATCCGGGAAGATTGCAAATTATTGATAAGGCAATTTATATAGAGAATATAATATCCACAGAATATTCAGACTCTTTTGTAAAAATAGGCTTCGAACCTATTGAAATAGAGATATACGGTATTGATGCGCCATGCCAGTATAATAACTACACTTTTATTCATAGAGATAAGCTTGATTTGATGTATAAAGAGGGACTTGCAAAAATGGGGATGAAATGAATGAATGAAATAATGATAATTATAACGATCATTATATGTGCCATTGCCTATTATATGGGATATTGCTATGCAACAAATCCCTTTGGCAATGTTGATTTAGAAAAAGATATGCCTTTTTGTACTGAATGGTTAAATAAAACACCAGAAGAAAGAGATAAAGAATGGGCAGAAATGGTAAAGATAACCAATACAGAATGGAAACATAGAAGAGCAACAATGACAGATGACGAAATTGAAGAAAAATATAAGGTCTTATATAGATATAAAGACGAAAATGCGAGAAATGAACGAAGAGAACAGGAAAAATTAATATTAGAATCAAGAGAAAATAATGGCTAATCAGAAAAATATACTTGACATCGGGGCTTTTATAAGACAAATTAAAGAGGATAACTGTTATTATACTAAAATGGCAGATAAGAGAGAACCTTATTTTGGCAAGGTAACATTCTGTTTTACGCATGGTGTTATTACGCATGTTGAAGTTAAGGAGATAATAAAATAATAGGCATTGATAGTTATAAGAGTGTTTTGCAATCAGGCGCAACTTGTTTTGATAAATATGTTTATGCGTGCATTCATTGTAAAATGATTATTGAACCAATGGTAGTAAACACCGCAACAGATTTTTATGTTGTATGGGGATGTCCCCATTGCAAAAGTGAAGATGTGGTGTCTATGGGTGGTGAAATCCATGAACATTACACTTATGAAGATATTAAAAAGCGAATGAAAGAAACTATAAAAGCTATGAATGAATTATGGGAGATAATAAAGTGATACGTGTTTATGCCCCCAATCTTATAATTGACGATCCATTTAATATTGTTTGGGTGTGTCCTAAATGTGTAAAGATTATCAAACCCAAGATAATATGTGGAGACGAACCAAATAAATTTATATGTCCGATATGCAATAATCAAGATATAATTTATATACATCGTGAAGATAAAGAGGAATATACCATTACTGATTTTATAGAAGGAATGACAGAGACAATTCAAGAATATTGGGAGTTTTATGAGAATGCATAATAAGGGGATATAAAGTGAGGCTTATAGCCTTTGCGTATGACAATTATGAGGCACGTGGTGGACTTACAGATGCTTTAACAACAAACGGAATGTATGATGGGGATGTTAAGATATTCAGTACCAAAGATGAAATATTAAAACATATCCAAAGACATGAAATAACAAGAGATAACCTTATAATTGTGGATATTGACAAGCTAAAGACAATAGAGGAAGATAATAAAATAAAATAAACAAGTAGTAAAACATACACGGTAGTGGGACAACCAAAGCCGGAATTGATTTTAATTAATCATTCCCGGCTTTTTCTTTTATGGAGGGCAATATGAAAAAAGTAATACTAATAATCGTCAGTCTGGTTTTAATGAGTGCATTAATCGGCTATGCGCAACAGATCCGAATGACAACAACAACCAGAGCAGCAATGACGGCTCCGGGCAATTCAGATGCTGTGGGTATAAGCAATCAAGTCTATGATACTATTACATGGTATTATACTGTGGCTGCTATCAATACCAATGTCATTGTTGCATTACAGGCAAAAGTAGGAGACCAGAACTGGACAACTGTTGAAAGCACGGTTACACAAACGGCTAACGGTGATTATGGCCTCACATGGACAAAATGCGCAACTGCCGATTCAACACGCTTTAAATGGTTATCTGAATCAGGCGGGACAGCAGCAACGATCACTCATATTGCCAAGCTTGTGGGAGGCAACTGATGAAACGCTTAAAATGGTTTATTATACCTGCTGTAATATTACTATTAATATCAATTATACAAAAACCACAATCGCAAATCATTGAATTGGGGTCGGTATCCTCTCAAAATAAAGCTGCGATAAGTGATTCGATTGGATGGATACATACATGGGCGGGCACTGACTCTGTTAAGATTAATTTCTTGCGGATTTTTGCAGAAGATGACTCAGTTAAAACGAATTTTCTCAGGATAGCCGCCGAGAGGGATACATCCAATTATAATGATACATGGATAAGTTGGCTTGCTAAATATGCAGATTGGGATGAGGCACATACAAGAGTCGGTGATGATTCGGCAAACTTTAACGCTGCGTGGTTACGTGTCGCTGCTGATTCAGCTAATTGGAATACTGCCTATGTATTGGCTGCTGCCGAATCTGTTAAGGTTAATAATCTCAGAATTTGGGCGGAGACTGACAGCTCTAACTATAATCTTGGTTTTATTAAAGGAACGATTGCACATACGAGGGTAGCCGCTGACAGTGTCAACTGGAATTTAGGTTTCATCAAAGGCACAGTAGCGCATACCAGAGTCACCGCAGATTCGGCTAATTGGAATAGTGCTTATATTCATTCACAGGTGGCTCTTGACAGTGTTATTACCGGAGTTATCGGATATAAACGCAGGACATATCTTAATGTCGATTCTGATAGGACATTAAGCGTAGCCGAGAGCGGTTCATTCTTTGTTGTAACAAATATAGCCGCAAAAAGGAGATATACCCTTCCACCTGCTGCAATTGGCCTTGAGTTTACTTTCTGGGTAGAAGATAATGACAGTCTTATTATTGACGGCTATACCACTAATGGAATAAAAAATCTAACAAATGCCTATGAGAGATTTGCGGCTACCGATGGCGTTTTGAAAATAATCGCCGCAAATGCCACTACATGGTTTGTGGTTACTGAAATAGGCACATGGACATCATATTAATAATTAAATAAAGAAAGGTAATGAAATGTTTTTTGAAAAAGAAATCAAGGAAGCACTGCTCAAAGCAGGTCTATCCGAGAACCTTGCCGACAAGATCACAGTCGATAAAGTGGATGATATTGAGGGCGCAGTAACGGTACTCAAAGAAGACATGAACAAGGTTAAGAATTTAACAAATGAGGAGTTCCTGAAATCATTGAAAGATGCAGGTCTTGACGATGCTTACGAAAGAGTTCTGAAAAGCGAAACAGATCGCAGGGTAACTCAAGCACTGGAAACAAACAAGGAAAAACTCGCAAGAGAAGCAAGCGAAGCGGCTGAGAATAAGAAAAAAGCCGCTGCAAAGGAAAAGGATCAATCAAACATGACAGCAGACCAGAAAAGATTTGTGACGTTAGAAGATAGAATTGAAAAACTCACGACATCAATGGAGGGTTTCACCTCTAAACTAACAGCGCAAAGTCTTGAATCGGTTAAACTTTCAGCACTGAAAGAAGCAGGCCTGGAAGAAGAACACATATCTTATGTCAAGGGTGATAATCCTGAACAAATTGCCGAAGAGGTTTCGAAGCTCAAAGCTAACATGGACACTTATAGGCAAGATGGTATTGATAAAAAATTAGTGGCGGGAGACCTTGCTCTCGGCAAAGTAGGTATTGCCGGGAAAACAGCCAGTGAAAGTGCTGTAATTGATTATGCAAAATCGAAAAACAAAAATCAACTCGGCACTGGCCTTGCCTCTGAACAGGTGGAAAAAATAATACAAGATAAATAACAAATGAAAGAGGTGAACGATTTATGGGTAATTTAGATATTACACTTGATACTGATAAACAGTATTATCCGGTATTTAGGAAGATTCTTGAGTATTTGGAAGGTGGTATGACAATAGCGCCAACCAATATACCATCTACCACTCTTGAACTTTATGAAGGCCAGGCAATGCACAAAAACGCATCGACATCTGGTCTTTATAATCCTGTTAAGACTATGACATTAAAACGTACACTTGGCACATCTGCATGTGTAACGATTTATGTCTATAGTGCCAATATTCCAGGAGTGCCGGGGCAGAATTTCAAAGCGGGTGAATGGGTAATGATTGACAGTCGAGGTTCGGCTGCGACAATCGCATCCATTACAATCGGTACAAAGACCAGTGGCGTCGGTACTGATATAATTTATTTCACGGCTGGTGGCGGAGGTTTAAACGCAACTGCTATCACCGGAACTAAATTACAGCAGGCAGATAATGATGTAACTACAGCAGCAGCACCGCTGTATACAGCAAATTGCCTGCTTGCTCAAAATGTGAGAGTGCGCAAGGATGATGGAACAACTCTCAATAATTTAATCGGCGGGGCAGTTATACGAGGTACAGTAAACGAATCTCGCATGCCATTCAGTGCGCCTACTGAAGCCGTCAAAACACCATTAACCGACCGTATCCGGTTCGTATAAGGAGGTGAAATAGAATGGAACATTCATTGCTTCATGAAATGAATAAAAGAACACTCTCGGCTTATTTGTCAAATCAAGTGCCGGTAAAGTATTTCTGGCAGGATTTTTTCCCTGCAAAACCAACGCCGTATTTAAAATACGAGACGTTAATAGGCTCAAGAGGTAATCCGGTAATGGCCGATATTGTCGCAGAGAACACACCTGCGCCAATTAAAAGACGCCCGATAACAAAAGAATTGACAGGTAATTTACCTCCCATTAAAATTTCACGTCCTATGAAAGAATCTGATTTAAACGATTATAATGTTTTTAAAACGTATGCTGATGATTCTTTAAAAAACGCAATATTGGATTTGATTTTTGATGATGTTGATTTCTGTTTCAATGGTTGTAATTCAAGACTCGAATGGCTTACGCTTAGGGCTATGTCGCAGACTTACATCGCCCTGACAACTACCAACAATGCGGGTATAATCACCACATCTAATATTGATTATCAGATGCTGACAGCAAGAAAAAATACAGTTTCTGTTGTATGGGGTGCTGCGGTTGGTACTACGAAACCCATTACTGATTTCTTGGCAGCTAAGGCGGAAGCTACGACTCTGGGCATTAAGCTGAAATATGCCATTATGGACGCAACTGACTGGGGCTATTTCCAGGCTTCCACTCAGGTACAGAATTATTGTCTTGGATACATGGTCGGCGGAACAAAAGTAACACTCGCTCCGACTAAGGCAGTTGCTAATGCAATGCTTGCCGGGCAGGAGTTGCCACAGATTATTGTTGTTGAACAATCTTTGCTCGCTGAAGATAGAGATAATACTCAAACAGCAGTAACCCCGTGGGTAACTGGACATGTGTTATTCGTTCCCCAGATAAATCTTGGTGATATGTTCTTCGGGCCGATAGCAGATGAAACCAATCCGCCTAAACAGGCCGTCCAGACTAAAAATAGTGGTGTTCTAATCCAGAAGTTTTCAGATGTGAATCCCATTACCGAATGGACGCTCGGCATAACAAATGCGTTCCCTTCGTGGCCGTCTGTTGACGACTGTTGGAATATGTATACATTACACACTTCCACATGGGCATAAGGATTTGATGATATGACTAACCTTGAAGCACTACAGTCGATGTTAGAATATAAGAATGATGATTTACTCATGAAGGCCTTAACGGACAGAAGTGTAAATTATGCGGCGACCTATACGAAAGCAGGTCAAAAATCTGTTGAAATGGCTGCTGCTGATATATATCTCATTCTTACATCGCATCCGACCTTTAAGGAAAATTCAAGGTTTATTGACTATTCTAAGAAGGCATTATTGTCATTACGGCGTGAAATCCTGCGCAAATGGGATGAATTACCGTCTGGCGATACTATAACGACTCCGGGAATAGGCAATGCCACAACAAATCCTGCTGTATGGTGATATGATATGATTGCAATGTATCCACATACGGCGACATTATCATGGTTAAGTGCCGGGACATACAATACTGTAGGTGTTTGGACTCCCGGCACAACCAATACATTAACGATAACTTGTGATATACAACCGGCAAGTGATCGATATGCCATTGGCGAAGGCGGGGCAGTTTTGAATTATAATTGGAAGGTATTCACACCGTTATTTACTGGATCGGATAGCATTCCAAAAGATGCAAAACTGTCTTTCTTCTCCGCACGGCATATCGTTGTTCAACTGTTTAATCATCAAAAACATGTGGAGATTAAATGCCAGGATTAGGCCTCATACCACAGTTTACCATAGCTGATATTAGCAAAGATATTGATTCATTTCAAAGACATACCTTAAAAGAAATATTTGAAGTCTTGTCTTATGTGGGAATCGAATCTGTTAATTATGCTAAACAATATCATGGGTATAGAGACCAGACTGGCAATCTCACAAGCTCGATTGGTTATGCGATTATTTATGACGGTGTTATTAAAAAAGAACACTTTGGCGGCAAGACTGCCAGTGTTTCAACTTTCGGTAGTGCCGGTCATAAGAAAAAGCGTGTTAAGGCAACGGAAACAGGTAGAGACGAGGGTGCAAAGATTATTCAAGAACTTGCACATCAGTACCCCACCGGAATGATTCTCGTTGTTGTGGCGGGCATGGAATATGCCGCTGCTGTTGAATCAAAAGGATACGATGTTATTTCCGGCAGTTCAGTGAAAGCTGAAGAACTAATGCGTTTCATGAAAGCTGAACTGGGGATTGCATTCACATGAAATCAACATTTGATGTAATGGATTTAATATTTCCAGTTGTCAATGTAGGTTCGGTAACGACTACACTCGATGGCAGGGTATATCGGAATGCAAGACCAATTGATTCAACAACACGTGATATTGTAATACTCAATTTACTGATTGCTGGTGGGACTGATATTGATGTGCAAGATGGTACAATCATTGTAAACTGTTTTGCCAAAGATATTGATCCCGGTATACCTGACGATGCCAATCTTGACACGATGACAGTTGCTGTCTTGGCAGTATTAGAGGCGTACAGTTCATCGGCTGAATATTTGCATCTTGAGATAGTGAGCCAAAGTGTTTTTGAAGATATTGATCAAGCTGGCACAAGTTATTCATCAATACGAATTAATTATACGATACAATACAAAGCACCATAACGAAACGAGGTGAAACAATATGGGTGATATACGGAGTAATGTAAGACTTGTTGGCTTAACTGAAATACAATTTGCCAATGTAAGGTCAACAGGGGCATTTCCTGCCACCGCTGCCAGTTTTTCGACTCTTGGTAATGTTGTTCCTGACAGTGCGCATTTCATGATTGACGAACCCACGTCTAATGAAATCTATATCGAAGAAGAAGAAACTCCTGATATTGAACTCTTTGGAGCGAGCAAGAAATATTTCGTATTCGGTACACGTGATATGGGTACTCAGACTTTATTGAAAGCATTCGGGGGCGTTGCTGCCGGTGCCGCATGGAGTGCATCGACAACTGACACGGTTTATCGTGAACAAGCTGTTAAGATTCAAGGAAAAACTATTAATGGCACAAAGATCAAGGTGGAAATTCCGAGAGCCTCTGTTAAGGCAGGCGGTGATTTGATGTTTGCTAAGACAGACTCAGGAACTTTGGCGTTCACTTGTAACGTGTTAATGCCTAACAGCTCGACTGCGATACCGCCTTTTGTGATAACGCAGGTCTAATATTAATGAGGCTTTTGTGTATGCAGAAGCCTCGTTACTAAAAAGGACAATATTAATGATGTGCTGACAGCAGAACAGGAGTAGTAGTATGTTGACAGTAAAAATTATAGCGGGATGTAAGGAACTTATCCTTGAAGCCCTAAAATGTAATGTTGGTTGGGAGTATGCGGATTCTCTTGAGCAATGGGATGATATTGTTAGCGGTACTGGAGGGGATGTTTCGGTAATAAATGCTCCCCCTAAAAACTGTAAGGATTCGCCCATACCCTTTAAAGAGATGAGCATTCAAGCCCCCTCAGGGGAATGGACATCTTACTTCGTTTATAATTCATCAATTTATGTGATGAATGAACAGGGTCAAACTATAGCGACTTATTATCATTAATAAATAATTAAAACGCTGTCAGCACATTGTCAATAGAAAGGAATACTATTATGAAAGATGAAAAGAAAAAGAAAGAGACTGAAGATACAATATTAACAATATCAGAAGAAGATATTATGCCTAAAGCGGGTGTTTGTATTTCAGATAAACTTAAAAAACAGGAAATTAAACCAGTGCCTTATCGGCATTTCACAAAACACTAATATCAAAATAAAAGGGGAGAGTCATGTCTAAGCAAGTATTAGAACCAGAAATCAAAGAAGAAAAGGAAGGGAAGCCAGAAGAGGAGATAATCGCTCCTAAAATTATCAATGCTTTATTGCAAAAGGGAATTGATTTCGACATAACAGTCAATAATCCTTCAATATTTCACCGTCTTAAAATCCTGCCTAAAATCCGCATATTCAAAATATATCCTGCCTGCGCCGGTGTTCTTTTAAATATATCAGAAATCATATTAACAATGGAAAACATTGGAGATTTAGATAATGATGAAAATTTATTTGAAACAGGCCTCAAGAACATAATAGCCAATAAAGATAAAATGTTAGATGTGGTTTCGTTGGCTGTTCTGAATAGGAAAATATCGAATCCTTATTTGATGGTTAGAAAGTGGTTAATCAAACGATTTTTAGACAGAAACATATCAACAAATGAATTATTGCAATTAATACAAATAGCATTAATGCAAATGGGGGTAACGGATTTTTTGGCATCTACCGTCTCGATCAAAAGGATGAATCTGATGGGGACGGCAAAGCAGAGACAACCCTTGTCAACTGGTGGGAAATGATTGGAGGTTTAATCAAGTATTTCAGATTCTCATGGGATGATATTCTTTGGAAATATTCATGGCAAAATTTACAAATGTTAATGTTGTCGATTCCGAAATATGAAAAGAAGGATGAAAAAGACAAACAGGAAAAGACAGATTTGAAGCAATTATGGGGTTAAATGTAAAGGGGAAATAATGAAATACAAGTATAAAGTATCAATATGTATGATCGTCAAAGATGAAGAGGCAAATTTACAGCGTTGCCTTGATTCATTCCTGCCTATCATCAATATGAAAGATGACGATACGCTTAAACCATTGACAGAATTAATAATAGTTGACACCGGCTCGACCGACAAGACGGTTAATATAGCCAAAAAATTTACCTCAAAGGTAAAGATAAAAGAGTTCATCCCGTGGGACTTCTCTAAGGCTCGGAATTATGGAATCGCTATGGCGCAGGGCGAGCGTATACTTATTGTTGACGCCGATGAAGAACTCACCCAAAAAAGCCTATACCTATTAATGGACGTCTTGGTAGACCCCTTGAAACAATATACAGATAGCAATACAATATTCGTAAAATTACATAATTTTTATGCCATGCAAACAGGTGAATTTGCAGAGGTGATTCAGGCGAGAATATTTAAGAATACCGGCAAGTCTCTTTATGATTTTGCAATACATAATAAACCAGACGCTACTCCACCTTATTTATTTCAGGACAAAGTGGTGTTTAATCATTATGGATATTTATTCCAAAGAGCTGATTTATTTCTCAAGAAAAAAGAACGCACCTTGCCGATGCTGGAAGCCGAATATAATAAACACCCAGAAGATTTACACGTCTTAACCCATCTGATAAAAACCTATTACGCATGTAACGATTATAAGAATGTTATAAAATTAGGTGAGGAGTGGATTTTATTAATGCGTGAAGTGGATTATCACAAGGGTTGGTATGCTTATCTGGAAGTATTCGCTAATCTATTATCTGCATATACGGCAGTCAAAGACGGTAAAAATGCAGAGCGTGTCTTAAAAGAATCCAAGAGATACAGTGATAAACTAATATCATTATATTTGATTCTCGGTCAATATTATCTGCAAATAAAGAAAAAGGAACGGGCAAGGGAGCTATTCGAGGAAGCATACCTACTTTATAAACAAGAGGCCGAACCCTTTGAGCAACTTTGCTCGACTAATACCGAAGTGATTATGCCAGAAATATTAAACTATCTGGCAATCATGAGTTTTGAAGATGGGAATTATAAGAAGGCGGGCGATTATACCAATATAGGAATACAGCTTAATAAAAATAGATTGCCGTTACGGTGGGACATATTCAATGATTCTGGATGTATAAAACATTTAAAGGGTAATGGCATTCAAAGGAAAAGGAGCGCATAATGGCTCTTAATATACGTGGCGATAAAGGATTGTATTATAAGACCGGAATAGATACTGCCGGCCTGAAAAAAGGTGCAACTAAATCTAAGGGTATTCTGGCAGGCTTAAAGAGTTCTATTACTAAAATGGATGTGTTTTTTGCAATAGGCGTATCTGCTGGATTGGCGTTTACAAAAGCGTCAAAGGCAATGTATCAATTCTCAAAAGAATTTGAACAAAACATGCTCGAAGTTGCAACTATTTCAAAATTAGTTTCTAATGATTTTGAAGGCATGTCATTAAAGATTATGGAATTATCAAGGCAATTCCCGGAAACCGCATTAATACTCACCAAAGGTTTATATCAAATAGTCTCCGCTGGTTATGATACTGCGCAAGCTCTGGATATTTTAAGAGAATCCACAAAATTGGCTACCGCTGCGGTAACAGATACTTTTATTGCTGCCGATGCCGTAACCTCTGTCATGAATGCTTATACCGATTCTGTTTCCGGGGCTGCCGAAGTTACCGATAAATTATTTACAATAGTAAGGCTTGGCAAGACAACAATGGCGGAACTCGGCCCGCACATAACAATGGTCACAGGTCTTGCGGCTCAGGCTGGAATGACCTTTCAAGAGTTATCTGCTATAATTGCCGAATCGGTTAAGACGCTCAAGACACCCATTGCCATGACTGGCATAAGGGGTATGCTGACTGCAATAATGAAACCTACAGAAGATACAATAAAAGTAATGGAGGATCTGAAATTAGTTACCGGCGAAACAGGATTTGAATTTGATATAGCGACGGCTCGCTCGATGGGATTTGTTAATTTCTTGAAAAAGGTAATGGAATTAACAAAGGGGGATACAGCTTTATTGGCTCAAATGTTCCCGAATATCAGAGGCTTGACAGGATTACTTTCGATTGCGACTGATGAGGGCAATAGACTTTCAGCGGCTATGGAAGAAATAGCAAATAGTACTAAAGCTGTGGATGTAGCCGTTGAAACAATGTCTAAGAGTACAATGAATAAAATCAAAATAATGACTAATAATATAATAGCCGATTTGAAAGTATACGGCGATGCAATGGTTGGTATAGGCGGGAAGGTAGCCGAAGAAACCAATAGCTTTTTGTCTTTTTTGAGAACAATTTCAGCTGTTGAATTGGAAAGCCGTGCAGCATTCAGGTTATGGTATAATGATATATATTTCTTTTTAGATGATTTAACCAAAAAAGCACTTGACTTTAATGAGGCTATAAGCGGAGAAAAACTTCCCGTAACAGGAAAGGAACAATTTCCTACGACAAGAAGGGAACAAATTCCCAGCATATTTACAGCACAACAATTAAAAAATATTGGCGCACAACTTGAAGAATATACAAAACTACGAGGCGAGGCAATCGACTTTAAAGAACCTGAGGCTATTCCAGGAGATTATGCTAAATATGTGCAAAGACAGGCTGCATTAATAAGAGAATCCCTTGCATTGACAAAAACTTATGAAGAAAAAGTGATGGAAATCCGGAAACATTTCTCAGAATTGCGAAGTGTTGTTGACGACAAAGAGGGGAAAAATAGATTAAAGGCATTAGAATCAAAAGAAATAAAAGTATTATATGAAAAAACCTTTGCCGACAGGATAGAAAATGAAAAAAGAATGACTGAGGGGTTGGAAAGAGAACGGGAACGGCAAGAGGATTTTACAGTTGAAATGACTTTATTGCAAGAAAAAGAATATGCAGAAAAAAGGAAACTTGATGAAGAATATAGAGAGTGGAAAATAAGCAATAATAAAGATTTATTAGAGGATGAAATAGAAAAAATTGAAGCTGAAATGGAATTACATGACGAGGAAACCAATTTCAAAATGGGGCTTACCGAAGAATTGGCAAGCAAGAAAGAACAGTTAGAGAGATTTGAAATTATAAATAACCGACTGACGCTTTCTGAAATACTCAAAGATACAAGAGGGATGTCAAAAAAGGAACTAATAATATATCGAAATAAAATAGATGAACAAATAAAATTAGCTAAAGGCAATGCCGCTCTTCAGAATAAATTAAATGAGGAAGTATTCCGGGTAACTCAAGAAATATATAATAAGATTTTAGATAATATAGATAATTTAAATGATACTTTTCAAAGCCTTATAAAATTTATAGATATGTTTGATAATGAACTCGCCAGCTCGGCGAGAAATTTATCCAACATGGTTACATCTATTTCCAGATTCAGATATGAAATTGAACAACTTGAAAAGGCTCAAGCAAGGTCTAAAGAGAGTGGAGAAGACCTCAGTATATGGGAAAAACTTCCATTAATAACAAGTGAGATAAATCTCATTATAGCCGCAACTAATACCTGGAAAGATGTGTTGGCAGCTGTCGGGCTTGAAATCGGCAAATTCCACAGTGATTTAGAAGATACTGTTGATTTATTAAGCATATTAAGAGGGATAAGTGCTGATTATGCGAGAAGGTTGCAGGTTGCCATTGGGACTGAGCAAATAACTATATTAATGGAACAGATTGCAGATATTGAAAGAACGCTTACAGAACAAGTAAGCGGTTTATCACAAGCAGAAATAAATTATCTCAAAGCTGAACTTAAATTAATAGAAAATCAATTAAGAGAAGTCTTAACCGGCACAACAACCGAATCAATCGCCGCAGCAATAACAGATGGTCTCATGGAGGGCTTGGATTCGGCGCAGGTATTCGCAGATACCTTTGAAGATTTAATGCGCAATGCATTATTGCACGCCTTTGAAACCAGAACATTAATGAGATTATTAGACCCGTTCTTTGACAAATTTGCTGAATTGGCTGAGGGTGGATTAACACGTGAGGAAATTGATGAATTAAAAATAATGTGGCTTGGCACTAAGAGAAAGGGAAAGCTGGGTGGTGAATTTGATGTACCCGGAATATCAGATGCCATTGAAGGCGCATTCGAAGGCATGAAAAGGTTTATGGAAGAAATAGGTATTAGTCTAATTGACAAAGAAGCCGGTGTCAGTGCCACAAGAACAGGCATGACAGGAGCTATCAGAGGCATTACAGAAAGGACAGCCGGTATACTCGCAGGACAGCTCGGAGCTATGAGATTAGACGTCCGGCAAATAAGGGACAGGCTTCTCGGCGAAGACGAAGCCACTGATTTAATCAATATGCACCTATTGGCGATTTCTCAAAAGGCAAGTACCCGGAATGTGAAACTCAATGAGATTATGATTTCAAGCTGGGGAACAAAAGGCTATACACAAGCGATATTGAATGCAGTTGACAAACATGGACTCGCAATATCTCAGAAGATGTCAGACCAGAAAAATATGCTTAATGAAATTATGCTGTCAGGTTGGACAATCGGTGGCTGGACAAGAGGTACGATGAATCACGCCCTGGCTATATCCCAGAAATTAAGTTCTCAGAAAGTCATGTTAAATGAGATAATGGTATCAAACTGGGGCATACAAGGTTTTACAAATGGGATATGGGAAACTGCAAAAAAGAATCTCAACGCCAATTTAAGAACAGCCGATAACACTGAACTTATATCAGACCATACGATGAACTTGGAACACATGAACAATAGACTTGCAAGTATAGATAGTTCGCTGAAAAACGGCGGTCTAAATTTAACATTAAACGATACATCAATGTTGAGAGCATCGGGAACAAATTAAAAAGGAGAAAAAGATGAATCAAGCTAAAAAGAAAAGGGATATAAAAATATTAGCTCGTATAATGAAAGAATATGGCATAAAAGATATGGTATTAATGATACATACTGCTTGCCAAAATTTAAACTTGGATAAAGAAACAAGATATATGTGGCAAATAGCATTGTATGTTGAGGCAGATAAAAATTAAAAGGAGTTGAATTATGGGATATGAAATTGATGGTAATAATCTTTATACAGCTTATGGGATAAATATTGAAAGGACACGGGGTCTTTATGATATGCTCGAACGAAAGGGAACAACTGAATATGAATGGGATGATAAAGATGGTTCACAACCCTTTACCGATGCCGACGATATACGATTCAAAGCACGTGATATAACACTTGTTTGTTATATGCAGGCAAGTACAAAGGCTACATTCTTACAATATAAAGACAACTTTGAGAATATGTTAAACAGTACGGGACTGCATACATTTAAACATACCAGTCTTGATGATGTGCATTATGTATATTTTAGGGACGGTGCGCCGGTTATACCGCCAAAATGGAATGCAAATAAACTTGTTGGCAGGTTCACTATAAAACTGCGTGAACCAGAGCCTGTGACAGTGCAATTCACAACCGACCAGTCAACGCCGACAACGCTTTCAATGAAATTCTCGGCTGGCAATAATACAATAATGGTTTACTGGGGCGATGGCAGCTCAACAGAACAGGCAGCCGTGACAGAGACAGAGTTTGCACATACTTATACGGTCGCCGGAACATATCAAATAGTTGTTTTAAAGAATCTTCATGAACTGACATTCTTTGAATTCTCAGCAGATAATGCAACGGTTTCCGGCGATATAAGAGTAATGGGAAAACTCAATAGCTTAGCCGATCTTGAATTATATAATGCGGCAATTACTGGCAATATAAAATCATTAGAACACATGACAACCTTACAAGCTATAAAGGTTTTCGATTTATCAGCATTAGCCGGCAATTTATCATCATTGGCAGGACTTACCAGCCTTACATATATAGCTATTGGAGGTACGGCTATTGTGGGAGATTTGGAATCATTAACAGCACTTGCAAGTCTCACAACATTTTCATCAGTTGCTTTGGTTTTGACAGGGGCTATAACAGATTTGCCGACAAGCCTGACTTTTCTTGAGATAAACGCAACTGCCATTACCGGAACAGCAACTCAACTAAACGCATATACAAGTTTAGTAACTCTTGATTTGGCGGAAACGGCGATTACCGGCTCGCTTGCACAGATGACAGCATTAACGGCTTTAATAAAACTTGATATTGAGAATACGGCAATAACTGGTGAGATTAAAGATATTACCGATAACGCAACAAGCATCATAACGCTTAATTTAAAAGATTCTGGAATTACAACTTATACGGGTTCAGCAATGCCGGCAACAATTAAAGCGTTTTCCATAGAGGGCTGTGCCGTGACGAGTGTCGATCAAATTAGTGATATACTCGAAGATATGGACGATGCAAGCGTAACCAATGCTGTCATTAATTTATCGGGTGGAACAAATGCGATCCCGGATGCCGGTGGATTAACAGCAAAAGGAAATCTCGAAGGTGCGGGTTGTACTGTTACCGTGAATAGTTAAAAGGAATAATATGGAACTTGATATATACAGAGGCGGTTCTGTCAATGTAACTGTTGAAATTGATGAGCGCACAAGACTCCTGCAAAGACTTCTCGGTGAAGATATTATTAGAGCCGTTTTCCCATCACATGACATTGTGGATATTGCTATTGGAGATTATGTTATTCATGATAGCAGGAATTACTATGTCAATAATTTACCCGCCATTGTCAAAAACTCCTCAACTAATTTTGAGTATAATGTAATATTTGAAGGTATCTATTATAATCTTGGCAAAACACAATTCATATTTACGGTTGTGGATAAATCCGGAACAGCAACAACAACAACAACCGATCATTTAATAGATAGCGGTGCAAATTTTGTCGCCGGTGATGTCGGGAAACAAGTTAAGAATACAACTGACAATACATACGCCTTAATAACGGCTCGCAATTCGCCTACCGATGTTACACTCGATACTGATATAATGGAGAATACGGAGACATACGAGATATACGATTATACCAATGCAGAGGGTGAATTCGACCTCATGACCGATTTGGATGGGGCTATTGATTTACTCATTGCCAATATGAATCGTATAGATTCCGGGTGGAGTCGAGGCACAACCGATCAATCGGATACGGAGACAAAATTAATACATTTCAATTCTGAAACATGCATGTCGGTTTTACAAAGACTGACTACTGAATTTGCCGGTGAGTATTATTTTGCAACGCAGGCGATTAACTTTACCGATACGGTCGGCGGCGCATCCAGTTTACCAACGGTATCTTATTACAGTGGATTGCGTGGAATAACACGGCAGGCGGTCGATAGTAAGAATATCATCACAAGACTTATTGCATTCGGATCTGAGCGGAATCTTGGCAATGATTATCGGGATTTCGCAAGACGCCTGAAATTCAAGACGGGTGCGGGTTCAGTACCATACCTTGAAAGCAATGTAACCTTATACGGTACGATTGAGCATACAAAGATATTTGATGATGTTTATCCGCACCGTGTGAATACAATCACTTCGGTTGCAACCATGAACACATATACAACATTGGAAGCGACTGGCATTGATTTCAATATTAATAATTATCTTCTCGGTGGGATTTCTCCTAAACTCAGATTCTCAACAGGCGATCTTGCCGGTTATGAATTTGAGGTTGCCGGATATGTTTCAACAACCGATACCCTTACAATAATACCATATCAAGATGAATATACTGATATATTGCCAAGCGCAACATTACATCAAAGACTCGGCGACCTGTTTGTGCTTACTGATATTACTATGCCAACCTCGTATATAACGACTGCGGAATCACTCCTGCAAACGAAGGCGCAAGCTTATCTCAATGCCAATAGCTCACCCCGTGTGAATTATGCAATCACCCCGGACTGGCGATATCTAAAGGAAAACGATTATGACATAGATGTCGGCGATAGTATTACAATAACCGATAGCGATTTGAATATAACCGTGGCGACCCGTGTTGTCGAATTATCAAAATCACTGAGCAAGCCGTTTAAATATTCGTTGAGACTTGCCGATTCAATCGAGCCTCAAATGATGAGACGGTTATATGATGATGCCGATGATGTAAAGCGTAAAGAGAATATATCACGAACCGGCAGTATTGATTTAAGGCGTAAGAATTGGAAACGTTCAACTGATGAAATAACGGCTCGCCGGATACAAACCGATTCGGGACTGCCAGGTCATTATAAGAGGCAATTATTAAATAGAGATGATAATACATATCGGATGTATGACGATGAAAATAATAATGTTCTCCTTATTGATGATAATATTGAAAATTTGGTATCTCCTGGAATAAAAATAGAGAATTCCTCTGCGGGAGGAATAATTTATATTAAGAGAGATGCCAGTAATATATCTTATTTGAGAGATTTTCGCTTATTTGTTGCATCCAATATTACTTCACCACCCTCAGCTGTGATATCGGGGCTAATGAATGCAACATCGTCAGAAGCTGTAATTAAAGCTACAATAGGAGTAGCACATACAGGAAAATTATACAGCGGATTATTGGGAGCAGTAGAAAAATACTATGTTGACGAAGCTGGCAATGCTTATTTTGCTGGGTATATAACTCTGGAATTTGGAGACTTGGTATCTGAGCAAAACCCTGCTGCTATTGATGCAATAAGATTAAAAGCAACTGGAGATGATGTGGATGTTGTTCTTGGAGATACAACAGGCTTCTTTACTGTTTGGAACGCAGCAGATGATACTGCTGTTTTTTATGTTAATAACATCGGAGACGCAGACATAGTAGGAGATTTCACAACAATAGGCACAGGGATTTTTGGAGATTTGGTTGTTGATACTGATACTCTTGTTGTTGATAAAACTAATAAGAGAGTGGGTGTTAGAAGGGGCTTGCCAGACTCTGCGCTTCATATTAAAGCAAGCACTTCGGGGGGACACGTTGGCGATAATTACGCAGGACAACTAATTATTCAAAGTCCTACTGATAATGTAAACACCAACGTAGTAATTACAGGTTATAAATCAAATGCAGGCGGAGACCCTGACATACAACTCTGGTATCTTGGAAGCTCAGCAGGTGCTAATGAAAATATTATTCTCTTAAATCGAAGAAATGCTATTCTTGCCCTGGGAACAAACAATACTACCCGTGTGACAATTTTAGGTAATGGCGACGTCGGTGTAGGTGCTGTACCAACTCTACTTTTTTCAGCTAATGAAAAAGCTGGCATGACACCAATAGGTGGATTTGCAATTAAATTAACTAATGAAACAGGGGCAAATACCATAGCCGGTCAATTAGTGAGAGCAGATGACGCTGTTAATGATGCTGTTGATTTAACTGGTGCAAATGAATTAGAATGTATTGGAGTGTTCTTAGAGAGTGGAATCGCTGATGGAAGTGAAGCATGGGTTGTAGTGTCTGGAATTGCTGATGTTGCTATGGAAGATAACGTTGCCGCAATTCGAGGTTACTGGGTAAGGGCTTCTGTTGACGAACCGGGTTATGCAGATGTTACAAATGCTACTGCCCCTCAGCCAATTAATCAAACTCACTTTACAGAAATTGGAAATTGTATTGAAACAGTTACGGCTGGTGGAGGTGGAACTCATATATTAGCAAGATGTGTTTTGCATTTCAATTAAAAGAGAGGTTATTATTGATGGGCGAAGGTACGCTTAACATAAAAATAATTATATTGGCTGTGGGGTTGTTCATTGCCGTGGTTACCATTATAGGTAACTGGATTGCCATAAAGGTAAGCTATGGAAAAGACATTAAATCACATGAAATACGATTAAATAAACATAGCATTAAATTAAATGAGATAGATGATGATTTACAACAAAAACAATCATTGACAGGTTGTGGAGATTGGCGCAAGGAGGTGAATAAAAACGTGGACAGATTAGAACATACTCATAATAGTCAAGTTGCTGAGATACGACAGGACTTGAAAGATTTAAACAGGAAAGAAGAGGCACGAACGATACGTATTTATAATAAACTCGACGCTATTCAAAAAGACCAGCTTAAATTAAACGGAGGTAAGTAATGATAGAAACAATTAAAAATTTTATAACTTCACCATCTGTATTTATTGCAGCGGGTACTGTGATAATAGGATATATTCTGAAGCGTATTCCGAATGACAAGATACAAAAGATTATCGGGAATGCCGCCTATGCGCTCGGCGTCTCAATGACATTGGGTTTATCAAAGTTTAAATGGTCAGCGCCGTTCTGGAATAAGATTATCGAGCCATATTTCATTGATTTACTTGATAATGTGGCGGGCACGTTCATAAAGGATTTCATAAAGGGATTGCGTAGCGATAATAAATAATACTCTGTAGGTTATTCCCTTCCTGCAGATAAAATGCGCCGGGTAGATTTCTCCCCTTTTCAATCCGGCGCAGATTTATCTTGACATTCTCCCATAACCTTAT
>SDBT01000783.1_pt1 | contig 52364 bp, 52 predicted proteins | sample 2277101 | NCBI WGS metagenome assembly SDBT01 (sample SAMN10404973, study PRJNA504765) | marine sediment metagenome | isolation source: marine sediment core GS10_PC15, 103 cmbsf | place: Arctic Ocean: Southern Knipovich Ridge | collected 2010
GCGATTGAAATCGCCTCTCCAGGGCTTTCAGCCGGGCGTCCACCTGCGTGGACGTCGCTGTCCACGTAGGCTTCGGCGCGAGCTCAGCCGAGCGGTGGACAGTCAGCTTTAGCTCTCCAGGCGCGGTTTCAACCGCCAGCCTGAGTAGTAACCATCTCTGCTTGATGTCTTTGGGAGATGTGCGCCTTCGATCTGCAAAGCATCTGCGTCTTGCCAAGATCGCTACTTTGTCCTTTTGGCCAGGTATCCTTCTCGTTTCCTCGCCGCCAAAGACACCTTGCCGCTCGGCCCATCTCCTCTCGCTACGGAAACAGCCACATTGTTTCCCACTGCTTTCCCGATCTCGGCAACATCGCCGTGGGTGAATCCTGGACACAGCAAGACTGAATCAATGTTCTCTTTCTCGACGAAGTTTCTGCAAACTTCTATTCCCTCTGCCTGATTCCTCACCACAACCGAGAAAAGCTGATACATACCCGTGGCGATCGCACTCCTATGCTTCTCCTTGTCCGCATCGGGAGCATGAGCCAGAAAGAGTACCTTGAATGCCATTGCTCCTTCTCCTTTTTTGCCCAATTATCAGAACTCGACTACAAACTCCCCGTCCTTGTACAGCAGCTCGTCGTCCACCCAGATCTCGCCCCCCGCGCGCATGTCGCAGATCATATCCCAGTGGATCGCTGATACGTTCTTGCCACCTGTTTCGGGATAGCTTCGGCCCAGCGCCATGTGGAAGCTGCCGTTGATCTTCTCGTCGAAGAGAATCTGCCGCGTGAAACGGGTGATGCCTTTGTTGGTGCCGATGGCGAACTCGCCCACGTACCGCGCACCCTCGTCGGTGTCGAGCATCTGGAGCAGGAAATCCTCGTTCTTCTCCGCGCTGGCCTTAACCACCTTGCCGCCCTCGAACCACAGCCGGATGCCGGCCACCTCCCGCCCCTGGTAGATGGCCGGGTACGAGAAGTAGACGTGCCCCTCGACGCTATCCTCCACCGGCCCGGTGAAGACCTCGCCGCTGGGCATGTTGTGCTTGCCGTCGCTGTTGATGAACGTGCGCCCGGCGACGCTCAGGCGCAATTCTGTCTCCGGGCCGATGACGCGCATCCGCTCCTTGCCCTCCAGCCAGTCCACGATCTTCTGCTGCCAGGCCGAGAAGCAGCGCCAGTAGCCCACTGGGTCATCCGCATCCGGCATACAGGCGCCGTAGACGAAGTCCTCGTACTCGCTCAGGCTCATCTCGGCGTCTTGGGCATGGGCGTTGGTAGGGAACAGCGTGCCGACCCAGCGCAACTCGCCGGCCGCGGCGCGCTGCATGTAGATTTGCATGATCTCCGCTTGCGCCTGGTTTCTTAACACCATCTTGGCCGGGTCTACGTTGCTCAGCGCCTTGGTGTTCGCCGCGCCTCGGATGCCGATACTGACGTCGTAGGTTTCGATGACCAATTTGATCGGCTCAGGCACGTGCTGCAACTGCTCGTCCGAAGCGTAGCGGAAGAACAGATCCTCTATTCCTGGCAGGCTGACCAACATCAACGGATGCCCTCCCGCCTGCAGCACCTTGGTGTAGACTGCCTCGAGCAAGGGGCTGGTAGGGGTATCTCCTTGCACCATTACCTTGTCGCCCGGCTGCACCGCAACCGAGTAGTTGACCAATACATCGGCCAGTTTATCAATTCGTGGATCTGTCATTGTCGCTAGTTCCTCCTTCTGTAACTGCTCAGCCATCCCCAAGCGGAGCGTTGGAACATATCCTTTGGAACGCAGATAAACGCAGATAAACGCTGATTTTTTGATCTTATCTGCGAAAATCTGCGGAAATCTGCGTCCGATTTTGAATTTGGCGGGGTGGCTGAGTAGTCACCTCCTTCTTGAGTTTATGTGATAGATTCCGATGAGAGGGTTTGCCTGTGAGAAGCCAGGCCGCCCCGCCCGTCAACGATTTCTCTCCATCCACCGCACTGCATAGTCAACCAGAGCGCGCTGCGGCAGGAGTATTGACTCTGCATTTGCTACCTGTCCACGCTGAACACATCCTGTTGACCGCTCGAAGCCGTCGGCTATAGCCTCGAAATCAGATTCATCTATGTCAAGGTCCTCTATCTTCACCCATTCTCGTTGCCCGTTGACCAGCATTGGCACGCCGTTTCCGACCACCCGCCGCCCAGGACATGATGCCCGGTACTCCGCCAAGTGCAGCGATGTGTTGCTCCCGTGTCCCACTCCAAGCAGCAGCACCCAGCCCTCAAGATCGTACACCCGCGCCAATGGCGACCCCTCGCCTAGCCCAAAGTTCAGCGAGTGCCCCTCAACGACTCTCTCCGCTTCTGCCCCCCACGCCGCAAACGACACCTGGGGATGACCACTTCGCAGTACACCCCGCTGTTTCCGAAACGTCTCAGGTATTGTACCCATCCCACGGGTCGGTGTCAAATCAGGATCGTATGCTGGCATTGTGCTTCGGATCGTGTCACACCATGATTCGGGCACAGGTGGGTTCTCCCAGCTCGCAGGGTCCGAGAGATCGCCTGAATGGGTGGGCATCACCAACGTCCCTTGAGAGCCCAGCACTGCCTCCACCGCCAGAATGACGGCCACAGCGCCGCCGCAAACCCATCCCAGCGAACTGAGAGAGGCATGGAGCAAGAGAACCATGCCGGGCATCACACCCAGAGCAGCCAGATCTTGGGCCAAAGAGGGGATCGTAGCTGGAGGGCCGGGGGTGCGTTCAACGACATCACGTTCTCCCATTAAACCACACTCCTCGCGCAGGGCAATATCTTCTTCATCGGTTGATACATAAGTCCTGAACCCTCAAGACTCCTGCCCGAACGTACCCCCGTCGTTCTCTTGTATCCCATCTCGGAGTAGAAAGAAACCGCGGACAGGGTTGCTGCGACCCGAATCGCTGTCGCTCCCTGCGCAAGACACTCCTGCTCAAAACGCTCCACCAGTCTCCGCCCTATCCCGTGGCGATGGTGGTCTCCTCTGACAAACAGACTCTGAAGTCTGTCCTTCCGTCCCCTCAATGCACCGACTATCTCTCCATCTTCTTCGGCAACAAATACCATCGAAGCTCTGATGACTCGCGCGATCTCTTCTCGATGGGATTTCTCTGGCGACCTCACATGCAAGAAGGGCCCAGCAGCAGCTTTCTCTCTTCGGGCGAGGCGAAGGAAAGGTTGAACTCGCTGAACGTGTCGGCAATTAGCTTGCCAACACGTTCAGCATCGGCCTAACGATAATGGCGGACTGTTATCATGCTCCCTCTCTTCCTGAATAAGGCGTCATCTGCACGCGCCGCACAAGTATACCGGACTTGTCCAGGCCATGTGCCCATCTTCCTGCGTCATGCGAACATAGATGGGATTGTCCCCCTCGCGCAATTCGGTCAACAGCAGGGTGAATGAGAATTCGCGCGTGGGTTGCCGGTTGGGGAGTCTGTAGACCTCGATCTTCTTTCGTAAACCGTCACATTCCCACACCTTTGGCTCGAGGCCCACGGAGCCAATCTCATATTCGACGCGGCGTTCAGGTGTCTCGATCTCGAGCAAGCCCGCACATGGCTTCTCCAGCGTGAGAATCACGCCGCTCACCCCGCCGGTGGTGTTCGATTTCCACCTGAGCTGATGGCGTCCCACTTTTTCCAGTGGTTGGTTGGCATTCCAGAAATTGATGGGGGTAGCGTTCAAAATGACATTCCCCCGCACGTACAGGCCCCCGCCCCACGAGACCATGCGATCGCGCCCGCGCACCTCGGCGCCACTCCAGACAATTTTCACACGGCTCCCGAGATCATCCCGGCCATAAGGGCGAAGCGTTTTGACCACTTCCAGGCCGTTGCGCACCTCCACGCTCTCGATAGGCGCCGTGCCCACCACCCGCCCGCGCAAACGTGGCGCGCCTGTGTCGCTCCCGCTGAAAGCAACGACATCGCCCATGATGGCGCTGCGACCATCGCCGGTTACCAACTCGATGTCCATCAAACAGCGGTTGCCGGTGGTGGCGTAAAAATGCCGGGACGTCAGGGCCTCGAAAACACTTTCGCGATCCAGCTTGCGGGCCAATACACACGTGAGACCGCCGAATGATCCAAATGTGTCCGCGCCCGGATACGAAGCGCCGGGACGGCATTTGTGCCCGTCCGAGTTGGCGCAGATGCCGACGCGGTATCCTCTCTGCAACGCTTCCTCCACCAGCCATTCGAACGTTCCCCAGGCTGAGTGAACTTCGACCGCCAGCTCAATCTCGGGATCGTGCATGCTGATGTCGGCGTATCGTCCCCCCACGTGGGCAAAGGCAAACGCTTTGGGGCCTTGCTGATCTCGTAGGTTTCTGAATAACTCGGTGGCCGTGGGCGAATTCTCGTGTACAGAGTGGTTGTCGGGGAGTAAATCGGTGCAACTGCGCGTAATCTGCCCGCCCTCAGAGGCAAAGTAGATGTTACGGTCGCCGCCCAGGGGCGTGTTGCCGCTCCACTCGTAGCCGGGAAAGGTGACAAAGGCTCCTGGTTCGTAGAAGGCTTTTGTGACGCGGTTTATCTTCTCCCAGAATTCGTCCGTCACCTGAAAGTCGTTGCCCTGATGCGCCACGATATCCAGCAAGCCGTAATCGTGGGCAAAAGTGAAATACTCCTCGATGGAATTGCTGCCGACGGTTTCTTCTGACTGGCCGTGAAAGTCCGCCCAGTATGGGCGCAGGAGCGCATCCTCGGCCAAGACCTCGATGGGGTTGCTCTGCGCCGAAAGGTTCGTCTCTTCGTCCGCCGCCGTGACAGTCCGCACTCCCTCCGTTGAGAAACCGGGGTGCGTCATCTCTTGCGGCCTGTCCGTCGGATTGCCCCACACGTCCTCCAGCTTGAGATGGTAGTGGAATTCTTCATTGACCATAACCCGCGAGGGCGCGATACAAACCGCCCGCGCGGGTTCGCCCGGCACGATGCGCAGGGTGGGAGATGCGGGCAGTTCCTTGAACTGATACGTGGCGATGGGATCCGCCAGCGTCTTGAACTCGAACGTCCCTTCGCAAAAGGTCTGCATCTGCCAGCCCGGCGAACCGCCGCGAGTGTCGCCAAACACCACCACGATGTCTTCTCCGCTGTTCAGGAAACCGCCCCGGACTTTCAAGAAAAGCGTGCGGCTCCAGGGGCGCGTGTGCCCCTTGGGGTCCCAACGAGGCTCGATGCGGCAATCGCCGTTAGTGGAGACGGCGCAGTAGTTGGGCGCGGCGGGATCGTCGAACTGCGGCGCGCCGAAATCGCCCACGCTGCGAAACGCGATCTTTATGTATCCAGAGTCATCCAAGGGATGCCCGGCGGTGTAAGTAAAGGTGATGGTCGTGAATGAGCCTGCCACGACGGGTTGATTGGGTTGAATGGTTGCCCTGCCGAGGGCGATGTATTCAGTCATTTTCATACTCCAGTTGCGACCTTGAGAAGAGTTTATGTTCTGAGTGTAGCTAGAATTGGTTGCTAGGGCCAGGCGATTGCCTGCCGAACTGAATCTATGTAAGCCCTTGCCCGTAGCTTTACGTGTTGTTTAACCCAGTTTGGGCTGTCGCCAGTGTACTTCCCTTTAGCAATGTCTCTAGCGAAGTCATCTAGCGAGTGGTATTCATCCTTGAGAATAATCCCAATCTCTTCCTTCATGACCTCGGTAAGGTCACTTGCCCCACCAATTGCCAGCATATACGCTATTAGATATGTGTCCTTGATTGTTTTTGCGAATTTCGATTCCCATTCTTGTATAGTCAAGTTTCCGTCAAATGGACTATCAACTAGTTCATCCACCCATGCTTTTTGCCGCTCAATGAAAGTGTCTCGCAAGTCTATGATTTTTCGGGTGCCAACTATTTCACCAGTTTGCGTATTGCGATACAGGAACCTGTCATTGTCCCATACCCAGAAAGCCCCCCATGCTTCTATTGTTAGTTCTTCCATATAGCCCTCAATTTCACGACGGGCTTCCTGTTCAGCCAACCTTTTCCATCGATATAGTTCTTCTACAGGATATCTCTCTTCATCATTGTCGATGAGTTTGGCACAATACTGGCATAGCCAGATAGCGTTATTCACTGACTTGCGCTCTTCCGGCGATAACCCAGGGGCATAACGTGGCCCACCAATCGATGCTGCTGTGATGTGCGCACATACCCCTAGATTCAATGCCTTTGATGGGTCAACCTGAGGTCCGGTTGTCAACCTCTGGCACTTTGGATTTGAGCAGCGATAGGCTACTCTTTGAGCAACTACTGTTTTCACGCTGAGTAGAAATTCGTCTCGCATATTGTTCAATCTATGGAGGGTCTGATTCCCCGCGGCTTGCCGCGTTTTGAATCACCTTCGTGATTAACTCGACAATGTCACAGCGCACATGCGTTCTATGAATTGCCCACTTTTAAGACCATCACAGGGGTCAAAGTCCCTTATCTGGAATACATCTTCCATAACTGACACTTCCAAATCGGCCAAGACCGCAGTGATTTTGTAGAACATTTGTCTAATGTGACATTGTCAAACTAAAAAGGACTCACCGTGTACTTGCCTCATAAAGCGGCAACAATGCTCGATAGACCTCTGTCACTGTATCGACAAGATGAATACCTGCGGCTATAGCCTCGTCTTTAGCGATGTCGGCACACAGGTACAAGTCACACCATTTCTCAGTTTCAATATCGCGTAGCCTCTTGACAAAACCAGACCACGAAACCTCTTCAGGCTCGTCTCTGTCTTTCTGTTTCCATATCAGTCCATCAGGAGACGCCCCCATTTGAGCCATCAATCCACCCTCGTCCCAAACGCAGATTTCCCAACGTAGTCCTAGCTTACGCATTGTAGTCTCAACTGTCCGACAAAGCTCTGGATCGCTATCAAGGCTTGCAAGGAAGTCTAACCAATGCCAGGTATCATCCATTGGGCCGTCATTTTTCTCGATGTAGAAACCATACCGTGCGCATTCCGAGTCTAGTTCAAGCACGAATTTAGCTTTTCGCAATTTCGTTTTAGTATCGTAATGAGTGGGTTGTACGATGTGCACTTCTGCTCGCCGATAAATCGCATGCGATTGAAAGAAGTACTGAGTAGTATCTGACATTCGCTGCGCCAGCAAACCTCCCAGACTTGTCCTAGCCCGCCAAGATGTGCCAGCCACACCCTTTTGGAAATCACGATCTTGCAGGCATTGAAACTTAAGTCCTCTCTGACGTCGGGGAGGACGTGGGCCAGGTTTATGAGTTGGTGATTTCATGTTCTGTTCTGCTTGGATGTTCCACCAAATGCGGGCCTGTAGTTCCACAGTGGTTTCAAGGGAATTGCCATTAGAGTATCGAATCACCATCTTGGGACCTTCGAGATTGATGACTTCATATTCGCCATGACGATTTCGATACTTCCCCCCTACTTCAAACGGATGCTTCATCTCACCTCCTACTTAAGGCTATTTCTGCTCTCAATCACTGTGTCCGCCAAGAGCTTTTCAATAACAGATGCAATCAACAGGCCGTCCAACTATCAATCTGTGTGGACAACCGTCTACACAATCACCTCGGTTGGCGTGCTAGACGGCCATCGCCGCTCCGTCCACCATAGGCTCGTACACGTCCTCCATGTCGAGCTCGCGCAGACGTTCGCGGGTGGTGTCGTAGCCCGCCTGGGCCGCAACCTGGGCAATGCCCGCCCCCATCAATACGCATCCTACTACTCCGATTTTCTTGCGGAATAGCGATCAGGTGCAGCGCCTTGCTGTCTTTTCTATTTGTACTCCCTGAAGCCATCAAACAACTGCCGGAACGTTTTGGGTTTGTATTCCTCAAAGCTTTCTTCGTCCACGTAGACAAAGTCGTACTTCACATCCGACTGGACTCGGTTGATGTCTTCGCACCATTGCCGCAGCCGTTGCATCTTGAGCGGCACGTCAAGGTCTTCCTGCCCTTTGGTTTCGACAATGACAATCCGCCTGGCAGACAGCTTGACCAGGAAATCTGGGTAGTAATTGGAGATGTCGCCATCGGCGTTCACGTAATCCAGTTTGAAGTGTACCGCCAGATAGTTCTTGGCGTAGGAAACCACATCGCTGCAATCTTCGAGGAAGCTGGCGAACCGAAGCTCAAAGGGGCTATCGCCAATGATGCGGTTAAAGACGCTCTTTTTCGGGACGAGGTAGCTCTGATCTTTGGCTACGAAGGGGCGCGTCTGTCGCAGCTTGATGGTGTCGCGGATTTTAGCGTCGCCTTTGTCCTGTATGGTGAGGGCGTTGATGGCCTTTTTGAAGGTCTGGATCAGAGTCTTGGTGGCGGCCAGTTCCGACAGGTTGCGCAGGGTGTTTGGGCTTTCCAGTTCCACTGGGCGGTCAAACAACTGCTCTTGCACAAACGCCTTGACCTTGCCGTACAGCACGTCATAGCCGCTGACCAGCCGCAAGTCCTTCATGATGGTCCGCGCGAAGTAGCCGATCACGCTGCGATAATCGGCAATGCCCGCCGTGTCGAGGATGGTGGTATGCGTCACCTCGCCGGTGGTGATGTCCTTGAAGACGATCTCTCGCTGTTCCTCTTCCGTAAACTGAAGGTAGGCCACACGCTGATGCCCCAACGCCCCCACATCCAGATCGGACAAGTTCTTGTATTCCCGATAAATGCGCGGCGTCAGCACCGGGATTTCAATATCCAGCGCGTCAAGGTCTTTTTTCTCGTTCTCCTTGTCAACCTCCACCACCAGCGGCGTCTTGGGCTTGGTGCCTTCGCCCATCGCCTTGCGCTCCAGCACCACGCCTTCGGCCTGGATGGATTCTACGAAATCCATGAAGGCATTCGTGCCGACCACGCTGACGTATTCTTCCACGCGGCCGGGGTACATTTTGCGCAGGCCACGCCCCAGCGTTTGTTCTGGCAGGATGTTGCTTTTGGCGGAATAGGCCCGCAGGCCAACGATGGTGGTGACGTTGCGCACGTCCCAACCCTCTTTGAGCACCATCACGGAGATGATGGCCTTGTAGGGGCTGTCCTGCCCGTCAATTGCGTTGGCCTGCTCGCGCAGTTTCACCAGTTCTTTCTGCTTCTTTCCCGACCGCGCTTCTGAAATCTCGCCGTTTCTCTTGGTGTGAATGACCAGCACCGCGTCTTTCAGATCGGGATAGTGGCCTTCGAGGTATTCGGCCACATCGTCGCAGTTGCGGGTGTCGTCGGTCATCACGAACAGGATGGCTTTCTTGCCCATCTTTTCGTGTTCGGCATACGCCTTGCGCCACTCGATCACGCCCAGGTGAATGTAGTCGGCGTATTTCTCGGTGTACTTGCTGCTCTGGCGTTCCACCAGTTTGGCGCGGCTGGCGGCGTCGGGCAGGACGGGGTGCTTGACCACGTTTTGCGAGATGGCTTCCACCAGCGGGTAATCAGACACGGTCTGCACGAAGATGGCCCCGTTGTTGTGTTTGGGCGTGGCGGTCACATCCACTTGCAGGGAGAGGGCAGCCCCTTTTTGCTTCAGCCGGTTGTGGATGTCTTCGATGGATTTGAACCAGGCCATGCGTGGGTCGTGGATGTGGTGGGCTTCATCGTTGAGCACCATCAGTTCGTCAATGTCGCGAACGATCATGCCCAAGTCCACTTTGGAATCGGTGGTCGCGCCGGTGGGCTTCTTGCCCAGGAAGTATTCCATGGTGTCCTCGTCGTCGGGCGAGGCGGGAATGTCGTCACCGGCATAGACGCGGTGGATGTTGGTCAAGAAGATGTTGCCGGTGGAGCGGGTGATGCGCACCTCGTCCTGCCGGTGCAGAGTCAGTTGAAAGTCGTCGCGCCAGTTGCGCCCGTCCACGCCGTTGTCGGGGATGACTGGGTCTTCAAAGAAAATGCGCAACCCCTGAAAATCTCTGTAAATGCGATCCAGCACGATGATGTTGGGGGCGATCACCAGAAAGTTGCGCGCCAGCCCCGACTCCGGCTCATACAGTTTGTGATAGAAGCTCCAGGCCAGCACCAGGCTGAGCACCTTGGTCTTGCCTGTGCCGGTCGCCATCTTCACCACAAAGCGCCGCCAAGTCTCATCGAATAGGCTCCCGGAAACCATGCCGGAACTGTCAAAGCGCATCAGGTCGTACTTGTCCTGAACGCCCACCACATCGTACAGATAGATGATTGTCTCCAGCGCCTCGCGCTGGGCAAAGTAATACTGGAACTCGGCCATGGTGCCATTGGCCTGGGGCAGCAAATGCCGCCTGTTGAACCACCAGTTGAGCAGACTCTTGCTCGTGTCCGTCGCGCCGACGTAGCCGCTGGCCCGCCACACCTTCACCTTTCGGCGCAGTTGCGAGACCAGCGGTGGCATCAGCTTGTCCATGCTGGTCTCGCGCAGGGCTTCATCCGCCGGGAACCAGCGGAGGGCCGGATCAAGGATGGCGTAGGGCGATGCGGGGAAGTTAGGATGCAGTGCCATATTTTCAAAACCTCCACTTCTCGTTTTTCATAAACGCTTCCAAGTTCATGCACGGTATGCCAAAGCGTTCGCATACATTGGGAATCTTTGCCGCGTGCGGTTTCTTGACTTCTTGTGTGACGACACATCCTTCTTCAAGAGCCTGAGCCTTTGCGATCACGAAAGGATCAGCGACCGGTTTCCCCAGAGTTATCGTTTTTTGCCGGACAAGCGCTTGAAAATGATTCACCTTGAAGATTTTCGTGACAAAACTCAACTCGTCATAGGTTGGGGTAAGAAAGAGTTCGCGATGATCTTTCACCCAATCTGATAATCGGTCATTCTGTCTTTCAAGTTCATTTCTGACTTCCCGTACCGAAACAATGCGCTGTTCTGTGACCAGCGCATTGAAGTTTTCCCAAAGCGACGGGAAGCGATCCGGGTAATAATGCCTAAACAGAACGATCAAAGGGCCGCTATCGAATACATAGATCATGCCGTCGCCCCTCTGGGGAACAACAGATTTTCCATGCCGGGTACATTTTTAACCTTCACTCCCAGATAATCCGCCAATTGTTCGACAGAGATTCTATTTTGATAATACCGGCTGAAAGCCATCCCCATGTATCGCTTACCAAGATAGATTCCCTTGATTCTGTAATAGTTGCCGCCCCCACTCAATTTCTTTTTGGAAGATTGTGTCCAGTCTCGGACTTTTTCTTCGTAAACCGCTGGCTCTACTAATTTCCTGTCAAGCAGTTTTCCGAGAATGACTTCTCTGCTGACGTGATAAGTCTCAGCCAGTTCCTGGATCGATTCGTCATGGATGGCTATGCCTCTTATTCTCTGCTCAAAGTCTCGCCTGGGGACAAGAAACTCTCCAGTGAACCGATTGCAGAGAACTTCGATTCGGCGACTGTCTCCCTCCAGGTGATCAAGATAATCGTCAAGTAGTGTGTCAATGCCGCCGGTCCGAAACAGCAAATGTGCCAACTCGTGGAAAAGCGTGAATATCTGCCGGTTCTTCGGCTGGCTGTTGTTCACATAGATGATGGGGAATTGATCATTATACAAACAAAATCCTGAGAATGCCTCGACCCGGAAGGCATCTTTGAAAATAAAGACCCCATGTTCTTCCAGCGCATCCCGCCAGACTTTAAGGGCCTCCTCGCTGTTCCTCCATCGCCTTTGCCTTGCCAGGTCAATTCCCAGATAGTCACGAACTGTGGCAGCCATTTGTTCGGCTGACACCCTGGGGTCAAATGACAAGTCTTGGACAATATGCCGTGAGGCCGGATTGGCATTGTCATAGAGTTCGGCGAGATTGATCTGCATAGCTCTCGCCTTGCGGATCAGGAAGCGTATCCGTTTCGGCAGCCGTTCGACTGCATACTCGGGCAAGGTGCGAAATGATTGTTTCGGCGATTCTTCCTGCGGCGGCTCTGGGAAGAAAAACAGCGCCAGCGGGAGTTCGTAGAGTTCATAGGCGATATGTTCCAATTGAATATAAGATGGACTGTCCTCGCCACTCTCCCACGCCAGAACGGTCTCCGCGGTTACGCGCTTGCGTTTCATCTCTCGGACCACATCATCTATACTTGAACCGGCTTTTTCTTTGGTCCATTCTCGGACCACATCATCTACACCTAAACCGGCCGTTTCTCTGGCCCATTTGAGTATATCAGGGTTAACGGGAATCTGCTCACTCATATCGTCACCTCCACGATCGTCATGGTATCATTGCCAAAAATATCCACCACCTTGACCGCCAGCTTTCGCCGGCCTGGGGTACACTCGTGGTAGACGCTGCGCAGGTCGAGCGAACGATCTTTCTTGGTGCGGAAGGATTGCCACTCGTTTTCAAAAATGAAGTCCCCGGTCCATCGCTCTTCCCACTCGCCGCTATCCTCGTTCTGCACGCGGACGATCTCGCGCTTGCTCTCGAAGTTGAAATCCACTGCCCAGTAGTCAATCCAGTCCGTCCACTGCTGGGTGAGCAGTTCGCGGCTGACGATGCCACGGGCGTCCTTGCTCACCTTGACGATCTGCCCCCGCTCCACCACGATCTTGCTCCTTTTGTTCCTGAGCGATGCTTCGGCGTTGGCAATGGAATCCTGCGAATAGAATACCGAAAAGTCGCTCAGCTCGACGGCCACGGCGGGCAGCACGCCCTTTTTGCCTGCCCGGACGCGCGGCTTGACCTCGATGTATGACACATCGTGGAAGACCACCTGGTTCTTTTCCACTGCTCGCTTGTCGAACACTTCGGCGGGGATGTACTTGGGGGCGATGTCAATGCCTTTGGCGCGGGCTTCGTCTAGCACGTTGGGGAACAGTCCCATCTCGAACTCAAAGCCCAGAATGTCCACGCGGGTGATGTGCTTCTGGCGACATTCCAGGATGATCTCTTCCACGAACAGGCGTGTCACCGGCAGATTGACCGGCCCCACCGCCACCAGCCGCCCGGCCTTTTTGCCGTGGAAGGCGGCAAAGCCGTCGGTCTTTTCGGCGCGGTAGGCGCGCAGGATCAGGTCGAGGAAAGCGGCTTCCTTTTCTGCCAACTGCTTTTGCTGTTCCACTTCGCGCAGGTTGGGGTTGACGCCGATATAATGCTGACGCTCGTACTTGCCCAGGTTGAGGATCTCAAAAGCGCGGTAGTTTTTGCCTTCGGCCTTGAGTTTCCGCTGCACGCCGATCATGCGCTTGCGGGTGGTGTGGATGGCGAACTTGCCCAGGTCAGCGACGATCCACTTGCGGCCCAGCTTTTCGGCCACGGCGGCGGTGGTGCCGGAGCCGCAGAAGAAGTCGGCGACCAGGTCGCCTTCGTTGGAGGAGACTTTGACGATGCATTCGATGAGGGCTTCGGGCTTTTGGGTAGGGTAATTGAGACGCTCTCTAGCAACCGGATTAATAAATGGTATCCGCCAAACGTCGCTGATAGGTTTTCCAGTAGTATCGGCGTAAACCACCTTGTAATTGCCACTTGCAATAAGTTGCTTTACTTTGGGTTTGTTTCTGTCGTAAACGACCAATCCAGTAGATCCACCACCACCGCCGATGAGATAGCCTTTTTTATACTTCTCCTGGAGATTCTCAGTAATTTTCCGCTGTTCGTTGAATATCCACGATGCTCCCTTCGTAAAGTGAAGAATGCAGTCGTGATTTTTTTGTAACATCTTGCTCGAAGCAGTCCATTTTTCGTAGTGCCAAATAATATCGTTGTTAAATCGTTGGCTGCCGAAAATTTCATCCAGCACAAGTCGGATAAAACTATTTACCCGCCAGTCACAATGCACATAAATACTCCCATCCTCGGCCAGCAGATCGCGCATCAGCACCAACCGCTCGTACATCATCGCAATGTACGAATCCGCACCCTCGCCCCAGGTGTCGCGGTAGGCAATCTCTTCCAGAATATTGGGCTTTTTGGTAAAGGTGTCGCCGCCAATCTCAATATTCATGCTGAAATCTGCACCCACGTCAAAGGGCGGGTCAATGTAGATCAGCTTGAGGCCGCCCTGTTGCTCGATCTCCTCGCGCAGCGGGCCATTCTTCAGGCTGGAGAGGATGAGCTTGTTGTCGCCCCAGATGAGCTTGTTGGTCCAGCCCTTGAGCTGGCGTCCGCGGGCGTCCAGGTCGAACAGGCTTGGCTGCAAGCGGGTGTCCTTCTCGGCGCGCGGCTCGTCCACCTGCTCGATCACCTGAAAGGGCAGGACGATATTGCAGACCTCGCTGGTCTTGCCGTTCCAGACCAGTTCCACCTCGCGCTTGTCTTCAAAGAGCAGAAAGCGGTACTTGTCCGGCAGCGGCTTGTCGGCTTCGATATAGCGAATGATCTCTTGTTGTTCCTGTTCGGTTAGTCGTGGCATAGTGTTCTCCCCTTAAAGCATGGCTATTATTTGGACATCCGTCCACATTATCACCTCATTGTGGAGTGCTAGGCGGACATCGCCGCCCCTGCAACCACAGGCTCGTACACATCCTCCATGTCGAGCTCGCGCAAACGCTCGCGGGTGGGCCACCGTCCGGCAGGGAATCATGCGGAATCTTTCTGCATGATCCCCCAAGTCAAGCTTTTGTGCAGGAATGTGTTCTGCTCTGTCCGTGGTCAGCGATTGCCCAGGCTGATGACAGTCCCAATGCCTGAGATGCTCTTCTTGATCGTGGGCGTGCCGTAATACTCCACGCGGCCAATGCCCCTGATAGCCACATCCAGTTCTTCGACTGCCCAAACCGTGGCTTGCCCAGCGCCTCTGAGGTCCACGCTGGCGCGTCTGCTCTCCAGCTTGGGAGCCTTGTAGCTACCAGCACCGCTCATGGCAATCCTCTGCTCCCCCACTTTGCCGCTCACCTTGATCGCGCAAGCGCCAGGCATGTCTACTTCCAACACCTCTGCAGAAAGCGCCTCAATGTTGACCTGGCCGGCTCCGCTTAATTTCAGCGCGAGGCGATCGGTTTCAATGTTGGAGGCTTTGATACTGACAGCGCCGGCGATCTCCAGCCTGGTGAGCGTCTTCACCGTCAAGTTGTATTTGATCCGCAGTCCGGTGAGGCCGGTGGAGAGGGCGTCGCCTAGCTTGTCCAGCCAGCTTCCGCTGATACTGATGATGAGCTTGCCCTCTCTTACCTCTGTCTTGATCTTGGGCAGGATATCTGGATGGGCCTCAATGGTTAGAGACTCTTGCTCCCCCTGCGTGATGACCAGTTCGCCATAGTCTCTCAGGAAAACTCGGTCAAAGTTGCTGGCCTCTCTGGACTCGGTGGCAAGATTGCCTGCACTCATTTTGTTTCCTCCTCATTGATGTTTTGAGATTTCAGTGAATCCAAGTGTTTCTCGTGGCTGGATTCAACCAGAATAGAGAGCCTGATAATCAGGGTCTTCCCGAATTGAGGCGAAGTCGGGGTCTTCCTTCGACCACTCCGTGAGATCCGGGTTGAGCTGAAGGGCCTCGTGCAGCTCACTGATCGCCCTCTCGTGCTGGCCCGAAAGGGCGTAGTGGCAAGCCAGGTTGTAGCGTGTGGTCCCGAGCCAGGTGGGGCTGTCGTCCAACTGGGTGAGCAAAGTAACTGCCTCTTCCCAAAGCTCGGTGGCGTAGTAGGCTTCACCACGATCGGTGTAGTACTGCGCCAGGTGGAGGAGGGAGTGTGTGTAGCTAGTGCCCGCGACGAGCCTCCACAGCGGCCTCCCATCTGGCCGGGGCACCGCTTGGGTGTCAACCAGATCGTCGTCACCCATAGCTTCTGTGCTCTCGACCAGTGACTCATGGACATGCTCTGACCATTCAAGAATATCTGCCCATGAACGATCACGGTGCTCTTCGAAAATCTCCGCATTGGCTTGGTCAATGTCTATGCTGGCGGGCGGCCCTTCACCGCTTGGCGCAGCTGCAATTTCTCGCACTAGCCGTTCCTTCCAGGCCACTATGTGTGCCAGCAAGTCTTTGGCCGACCACTGTTCAAGGGCGCCAACAGCAGCTCGCTCTTCAGCAGACAGCTTCGCCACGAACGTCTGCTCTCCTTCGTGGGCACGATCGAGAAGGTTCAGTACTTTCTGTTTCAGATCCATGGTAACACCTCCGATGATGTTTATTGGCATCAAGCCTGACGGCTTCTCGCGCTAATTGGCGCAGGTACATTAGCATGGAGGAAAGAAACCAGGTTTTTTGTCGTCTGAACCAAGCAAATCGTCTTGTTGAGTATTTTGGAGTGCCAAAAATGTCTTGGTAGGCGAAAAACCTGGTTTCTGATCTTCGATGTCGGGTAATGAATCTTTTGGCGAGAATCTTCACAGGTCGCCACGCCTATCATTTTACTCTCTATTGGGAAGGATTACAAGAGGGCCTTCAGGCGCTCTCGGTCGATGTTCCCCCCGCTCAGCACACAGACCACCGCAGAACCGTGCCGCAGGCTTACTCTGCCGGACAGCAAGGCGGCCAGGGTGGAGGCGGCGGCAGGCTCAGCCACGACCTTGCACCGCTCCAGGATCAGCACCATGGCCTCCACGATCTCCTGGTCGGAGACGATCACCAGGTCATCTACGTAAGCCTGCACGTGGGCCAGCGTGTGCCGACCGGCGAAGGGCGCCGCCAGACCGTCGGCAATGGTGTCAACTCGCTCCAGGCGCACAACCTCGCCGCGTTGCAAGCTCTGAGTCATGGCCGAAGCTCCCTCTGGCTCAACGCCTATGACCTTGACCTCTGGCTTCTCCGCTTTGAGGGCTGTCGCGATTCCGGAGATCAGCCCGCCACCGCCGACGCCGACGACCACGGCATCCACCTTTGGCACGTCTTCCAGGATCTCCAGCCCGACGGTGCCGTGGCCGGCGATGATCATGGGGTCGTCAAAAGGGTGCACCAGTGTCAGGTCGCGCTCCTTCTGTATCGCCAAACAGGTCGCCAGCAAGTCGCCCTCTGTCAGGATGACCTCGCCGCTGTAGCTTCGGGTCGCCTCGATTTTGCTGCGCACGGCGGCGGCTGGCATGACCACAGTGGATGAGATGCCTGACTGCGTCGCGGCCCAGGCCAGCGCCTGGGCGTGATTACCGGCAGAAAGCGTAATCACACCCTTGTGCTTGTCCTCCGGGCTCAGGTGGTGCAGCTTGTTCAAGACGCCACGAGGCTTGAAGGAGCCCGTCTTCTGGAAAAGCTCCAGCTTGAAGTATAGTTGGACTCCGACCTGCCTTCCCAGGTAGGATGAGGCCATGACCGGAGTGCGATGCACCCGGCCCGCGATGACCTCTCGCGCGGCGAGGATATCGTCCTGTTTGATTAGGTCTAGCTCAGAAGCCACTGGAAAAACTCCTTTCTTCCTTTTTGCGTTCAACTCGATACTCTTCCCTTTGATGAAAGGACTGCTAGCAGGTACCTGGCGGCATCACGTCGCTAAAAGCTCGGTCGGCGTCAACGACTTGTGAAAACGTCAGCACGTAGCCATCTGGATCTGAAACTGTTACCTCCCGCGTGTTCCATCCCGTCTCCGTCGGCCCCTCAACTTTGGCTCCTACGGACTTAGCCCGTCGTGCCAAACCATCTATGTCTTTCTCAACCGTCAAATTGATAGCGACGCCTTGTCCTTTGGTTGATTCGCTCAGGCTCTGCGGTTGGGCGATCAGCATCAAGTCTTGATAACGCCCCAATCGCAGATGATTCATGATCTGCGTGTCACTGTCTCCCGCCATCGCGTAAACCGAGCGGAAGCCAAGCGCGTCTTTGTACCATTTCGCTGATGCCGCCACATCACGTACCAGCAGTCTGACGAACATTGGCATCGCGTAGAACTCTTCCATTTGCCTCTCCCTCTGACTCGTCATTTCGGTGGCAAGGTGAGCGCGAAGTCAACGCCCTGCTGAACCCAGCGCTGGAGGGCATCATCGGACTCGTATCCGTCTGGCGCTACCATGACCCACCGCTTCATGGGTCTCCCCGTCATGTCAAACGGTCTGGTGTGGGGCTTGGCAAGTGCCTCCGCGTACTGCTCTGCACCGACGCGGACTATGAGATCGTCCTTGTTGACGCCGCAGGCCATGTTGCCCTGCACCATGAAGCCGACGCCGCCGAACATCTTTTTCTCGACGAGCCCGGGTAGCTCGCCCAGTGCTTCCCGAATTCGCTGTGCCAAACTTTCATCGTAAGCCATGCCATCCTCCGTCAATCATCGCCTTCTCCTTTGCAGTTCTATTTGAGCAGGTCATTGATCACCTTTTCCATTGCTGCCGTGTCTAGCCACAATTGTACGGTGTCAAGTATGCCATCCTGCCGGATCAAGAACGCGCTGTTCGGCGAAGTGCCATAGGTGCACCAAACGGGGTTGTTGAGATGGCCAGGGGTCAGATCGTCAATGAGCAGCAGTTGGTTGCCTTCGAGGAGCGGCGCAGTCTCCTGGGCAACGGCCACTCGTTGGTCATAGGTCTCTGGCTGGCCCACCGTGCTGTACCCCGACTCCCACACTCGTCCGCCATACGGGCTTAGATCCGGGCTCTGGGGATGCGGTTCTATGATGAGGATGTGAACAAAGTGAACGAGGTCGGCGTATGTGCCATTGGCATCGTACGGCCTGGCTGCCAGTTCATTCAGAGAGGGCACGCTTCTCCGGTAGGGCGGTCAGGTAAAGCCACCCAGAACCAGCAGAACCGGTTTCGTTTCCAACAGGGCCGAAAGCGTATGGCTGGTGCCATCAACGTCTTGCAGAGCAAAGTCAACGGCTGGCTCTCCTTCTGCGAGGGAAGTCGTGAGCCTGGCGCTGTTGGTCCGCGAGATGTCTTGATCTGGCCAGTTGAGGCAGTTGGATTGCAGTTCCGAGGCTGGAGCCAGGCCGGCGCTGCTGTTGGTGGGTGTATCTAGCGCTGTGGGGACAGAAGCGCTGCCAGGTGGCGTACTATCGCTCCCACAAGAACACAGTAACGCCATTACGCCGATCATCAAAATGATCGTCGTCGCTTTTCTGATGTTCATGAGCGTCATTCTCCAGCTCTCACCAAACAGGTTCTCGGCAAACGGCCAGGGTTGTAGTTGCCCGCTTACCGTGTTTCCGCCAGCCGCAGCCTCACGAAGGCCCACGGTGCGCCCAGCCCACTCCACAGGCCCACCAGCCCATAGCGGACGAAACGGAATAGGAGGGCGGGTTCCGCGCTGGCGAAAGCTAGCCGCAGCCCCATCCACAGGCCGAATAGCACCGCCACCCCCACCAGGAGGCGCAGCACCTGCTTCCACCAGACGCCACCGGATTCGAAGCCGACCCAGCGGCGCTCCAGCACGAAGCCGGCTCCCATCCCCATCAGCACTGCCCCCGTGGTGACGCCGTCTTCGGTGAGGAGAAGGAGCATCAGCAGAAGGGGCACTGCCAGCGCCACGCCCAGTTGCCAGGCCAGGCTCTTCTTCCTGAGCCATGCCTCTGTGGCCGGTTCCAGCCAGAGGTAGAGTAGCAGGAGCGCTGCGCCAATGAGATAACCGCCTAGCAGATCGGTGGGAAAGTGAACCCCCAGGTAGATCCGTGAAAGGGGGATGAGCACCATGAGCAGCCCGGCGACCACCCACAGCCAGGTGCGTTGGAACGTTGCAGCCAGGTAGCCCCAGACGGCGACAGCGTTCTGGGTGTGGCCGCTGGGAAGCCCCCCTCCGACGGCTTCGGCTAATTGCCGCACCCGGACATCGTACGCAAAGGGCCTGGGTTGGCCTGCCAGCACCTTTGCCGAGGCGTTCAGGTAGGCAGAGAAAAGAAACAGGATGGCCAGCCTGGCGCCGGAGCGGCGATCCAGACACCAGTAAACGAGGGGCAGGAGCAGCAAGAAGAACTCCTCTTCCCCCATGAAGGTTAAAACCTTGAACGGCAGGTCTAGCGTGGGGCTGAACTGCTGGAACCAGAGGATGACGTTTATGCCCCAGTCCAGGATGCTGCTTTCCATAGTTTACCTCCTCACTTGAGCGATCTTGTCTTCTTCGCTGTGGCGCTCAGTCATAACGGCTACCTGGGCAACAGCGTGTTGAGTTTTTGTAGCACCTCGGCTACCGTTGCTGCTGGCAATGTGCCCGCGAACTCAGCTCTGCGGGCGCGCCAATCTAAGTTTTTGACTTGGTCAGCCAGAATTACTCCAGTGATAGCCAGCTCGCCGGGTATCCGTACCTCAAATGGGTAGCCCTTGATCTGACTCGTGATGGGACAGAGAATCGCCAATCCCACCTTGCCATTGTAGGCGGCAGGTGAGAGTACCACGGCGGGGCGCCGTCCTGCTTGTTCATGTCCTGCTTGCGGATTCAAGGTAATCCAGATCACATCACCGCGTTCGGGAATGTAGTCCATTGAGCTTACCATACTTCTCTCCCTACTGCAGGGCCAGTCCCGATTTCACCGTGCAGATTGTCCTCTGTTACTTGCGCTAACAGATGTTCGAGAGTCAGGGCAGGCTCGACGACCGGCGCAATGACTAGATGCCCGTCAACCAGCGATACCTCAACCGGCGAATCACGCTCCAACCCTATTTCGATTGCAAAAGGTTTGGGGATGCGTAGGGCCAGGCTGTTGCCCCATTTTTTCACTTGCGTTCTCATAAGCAATACCTCCTGTTACGTATCTACTAAGAAGATACACCAGCTTCCGGTTTTTGTCAAATCAATTCTCACTCTTTTTGTGACTCCAAAATCATCTTATCGTCACAGGCAGTTTCGACGGCCTCCCGTGTCCACAGGACGGCGAAATATGAGCCTTCGATCCAGGGGCGGACCAGATCGTCGTAGTGCGGGCTGCCCACCTGACCCGATTGCCCCGGCGGGAACGAGGCCTTTCCGCCCGGCAGGTCGCCCATGTCGAAGATCTGGCGAAAGGAAGGCGACGACGAATTGTTATAGTAGGGGTCTTGGGGGACATAGGCTGTCTGGCAGACTGTGTCGCCGTCCCCGCCGATGGGAAACGGCCCGATGTCGAAGACGCGATCCATCGGCGGCCGGACGGACAGCGAATGGGCGAAGACAACCTGGTGCAGATTGCCCCACGACCACGCAGCGCTGTCCGGGCCGAACTCCTGGCGGAGATACTCGATGGCTTGCCTCAGCGCGTTGGTCAGCACCTTCTCGCGTCCGCCAGCCTGCTCGATCCACCACGGCTGACCATCAGACATCGAACGCGGCTGACCATCATACATCGAACGCGGCTGACCATCATACATTGAACGCCGAGACTGCGGGTTGTCGAGCATGGCCAGCATGGCAACCGTCGAGTGCCCGTTGAACTCGGTGGTCGGCATCAGCAGTGGGTGCGGGCCGCGTCCCATGTAATCGAGCGCGAGGTCTTCTCCCAGGGCGGGCTCGAGTATGCCCCGCACCAGGTGATACATCGTCACCTTGAAGACAGACCCAGCGGAGCTATCCGGCGAAAGCACGCCATCCCATTTGCGGAGCAATTCCAGCGCGAGGTTAACGTCGGGGTCGTGACTGGTCAGCCCAGCCAACCGCTGGACGAAGTCCGCGCCGCTCAGCGAGGTGAAATCCAGGTGAAGGTTGGCGTGGTCCTCTGCTGTGATCTTGTCCGTGGCGTCGAATACCTCGACGATGCGGCGGGCGCGGTAGCCGTTCACCCACACTGCTCCCAGGAAGTAGGGATAATTATCCGGCACGATGCGGTGATTGCAGGTCACGATGTAGCCCCGCTCAGGATTCAGCGCGTGGGGCATTTCATCAAAAGGGACGGTGCCCACCCATTCGTATTCGCCCGTCCAACCTGGCGCAGGCACCAGGCCCTGCCCTCTGGCGCGAATGGGAACCGTTCCCGTAACCCAGTAGCCGATGTTGTCCTCCACGTCGGCGTAGATGACGTTCAACTGCGGCGCTTCGATCAGGCGCATGGCGTCCACAAAGTCATCCCATCCCTCCGCACGGTTGAGGGCGCGGAATCCTTGCACAGCTTGGCAGGGGCGTAAGGCCATGGATTGCACCGCTAGCGCTTGCGGCGCCTCGCCTCGGTCAGGAGACCTTCGGCGAACGAGACCTTCGACGAACGAGTCCAGCGCCTTGCTGATCAGGGGGCCGTGCCGCGTGATGATCACGTCTTCAACGTGGGGGGCGTCCTGCCCTTTGACTTCTATCACCTCCGGGATCACCTCGGCATCCAGCCATTCATCCTTGAAGCGTTCGATGTCTGATGGACAGCCGCGGTAGCGGTGGGGATTGCCTGGATCGAGCTGCTCGACGAACAGGTCTTCGCAGTCGGTGAAAGCCAGCGTCATTCCCCAGGCGACGCGGGCGTTGTGCCCGACCATCACGTAGGGCGTGCCGGGCAAGGACACTCCGGCCACATGTAACGCTTCGCTATTCTCGCCGACATTCAGAGCGATGAAATACCACAGCCCCGGCGCGTTGATTTTCAGGTGCATGTCGTTGCATAGCACGGCGTGTCCGCTCGCGCTCTTGCTCGCTGCGACGACCCACCCGTTGCTGCCAAAGCCGGCTTCCAGGCCCTTGTTCAGGTACGGCCCCTGCATGGCTTTGAGCATGCCATCTGGCTCGAGGCGGTTGAACTCTATCCCCTCTGGCAGCGTGATGGGGTGTCGCTCAGGGTACTTGATCTCAAGATCGGCGGCTCGTTCCGGGCCCACTTTTTCGATGATGCGCGCCCGGACGATCGCGCTGGCCCAGGCGTGTGAGAGCTGCCAGATCATCACCCGGGCGAAGGCCATCGAGTCCAGGGGTGTCCAGGGTTCGGGCCGGTGGCCCACCATCATGAACTCAACCGGCAGGCGCTTACCGGCCTGCTCGATGAAGGCGTTGACTCCTTCGGCGTAGGCGTCAACCTCGGCCCGCGTACCCTCTGGCAGGTTGTCCAGGTCGGACTGACCAAGCCGGTGGAAGCCAAACGTACGGATCAGGCGGTCGGTATCCAGCGCGACTTCGCCAAACAACTCGGCCAGGCGGCCGCGCCCCACGCGCCGGTTGACCTCCATCTGCCACAAGCGGTCCTGGGCATGGACGTAACCCTGGGCGCGAAAAGCATCGCGGGGGTGGTCGGCATAAATGTGCGGAATGCCCCACTGATCGCGAAAGACCTCGACGCGGCCTTCCAGCGTGGGAATGACATGAACGCCTCGCTTCACGGGAAGCCGCGAGCGGCTGATAGCGCGCAAGGCGGGGCGCATGATCGCACCCAGAACAGTGTTCAGAATAGACATGAGATGCTATCCCTCTCTATTCTCTGGCTTCACGTCCAGCAAACATGGCTGTCAGGCGGTGGTCTATGCCAAATGCACAGCCACCGCCGTCAGACGACGGTGGCAGCCCATACCGCCGCCACGCTTCCAACCCCGCCGCGATCAACTGCTTGCCCGATGAGACGCTCACTTCGCTACCCTCGCCCTCGCCGTACACAGACACGACTGCGAAGGCAACGATCTTCTGGGTGGCCATAACGGTCTCTATCGCAGCTTGGACTTGCTTCATATCGGGCCCGTTCGGCTCTCTGGTGCCGTGGTTGGGGACCAACGATCCATCAAGGATGTCGGCGTCAATGTGCAAGTACAACATGTCGCAGCGGGCCGCCAGATCAGCGACGCTGCGCTGCAAGTCTTCCCCAGGATAACCCGGGGCTGGCGCAGCGATGACTATGTCCGTCGCTCTGATAAGCTGCTCTTCCGCCTCGTCAAGGTTGCGCACGTCAACCATCACGATGCGGTCTGTTGGCAACGGAGCAACGATGTGCGAACCCTCTCGCCAACGCGGATGGGCTAGGCCAGCACAGACCGCCACTGGCATGCCACCAAGACTGCCAGACAGGGTGGTCTTCGGCGTGTTGAAATCGCCGTGGGCGTCAAACCAGACCAGGCCGATGCGCGCCGCGGGGCCGTGCGCGTCCTGCAATCCGCCCAGGATACCGCTGGCATGGGTGCAGTCTCCTCCTGTCATGAGAACCGCTTTCCCCTGGCGACGCGCCTCGGCAACCACGTCGGCGATGGCGCCGCCGAGCAGACCAAGGTTGTCGGCCTCTTCTTCTTGCCGATCTTCCGGGAACGTCGGTTCAATGACATCAACAGGCACCTGCGCCCGCTGGTAGACGCCTGAAGCAGCATAGGCATCCAGGGCGCGTTCATCACGCTGGGCCGGTCTGCTGCCTCTGTATCGAACTCCGATGACCATCAATCTTGACAGCGGTTCTACTGACATGAGCATCGGCTTCCTTTCTGATCAGGACTGATTCAACCTTCTCTCAATCTCTCTGGAAGTCCTGGTAAGCGACAGTCCCCCCAGGGCCGTGCACCTCAGCTCGCGGGGAATGCTCTTGCCGACTTCGTCCATTGTAGCAATCACTTCGTCCAACGGTATGACCGGGTCGTAATCTGCCAGCGCCATGTTCGCACAGGCCAGGGCGTTACTGGCGGCCATCACATTCTTGCCGAGGCAGGGCACCTCGACCCGATTGGCCACGGGATCGCAGATCATGCCCAGTATGTTTTGAAGCGCCATGGATGCAGCAGCGATTGCCTGCCTGGTGGCGCCCTGGCCCAATGTTGCCAGCGCAGCGGCGGCCATGCCTGACCCGGCGCCACATTCAGCCTGGCAGCCACCGACCTCGGCTGCAAACGTGGCGTGGGCCGCGATGAACACACCAATCAATCCTGCTGCCAGCATGGCCTTGGTCATATCATCCACAGAAAGCCCCATGGCGCTAGCCGCCCCGATACATGCCCCAGGAAGCCCCCCACATGCTCCGGCAGTAGGCGCGGCGACAATCACTCCCATCGAGCTTTTCATCTCCATCATGGCGGTCACATAGAGAATCATCTGATTCAGTATGCCTCCATCGAGAAGCCGGTTGTTTTCCATCTGGGTCAGGAAGGTCCCGCTCTGGTATCCGAGGATCCTGTCCGCGTACTCAGTGCCTTCGATCCCCTTGAGAATGGATTCCTGCATGATGCGAACGATGGCCTGCATCTTCTGAAACACTTCATCATGGGACACACTGCCTCTGGCGCTCTCGTAATGAACGGCCAGTTCCCATAACTCCAGGTCTTTGCCAGCATCGTATTTGAGCATCTCTTCGCAAGTTATGAACGGAACCTCAAGCCCCTTGCGGGACAGCACTGGCAACACCGGTGACAGTGTCTTGATGCCCTGGATATCGTATTCAGAGTGAAGCTCGGAAACGATTCTCTCCTCCAGAAACCGCCGTGCTTTGATCTCGATGAGCTGCGTGCCAGCACCTGTCAGAAACAGCACGTCATCGGCGTCAACGTTGCGGGATAGATACTCGAGAACCTCGTCGCCGCCAGAATCAAGGTAGATGAGTGTTTCGTAATAATCGCCGGCCATTGACACGCCAACGCCGTCAATCTCCATTACTTCTATCATGCCGCCGCCCGTAGAGATGGCGGTCATTTCGTGCCGCTCTGTTGAGTTTATGAGGGTCAGTTTATAGGTGCTGGGATGATCAACTCCAATGTCTGAGATGTTGATACTTACCCTGATCCCGGCTTCCTGGATGACCTTGGCAGACTCCGCCAGTCTTTCATCCAAAGCGTCCCAACCAAGAAAGCCACCGAAAAGCCCCATGTCGGATCCGTGGCTAGCATGGGTCGTGGCAAGCGCGCCCTTCGGATCGTACTCTATCCATATCTCTTCCAGATCTCCATCCATCAAATCTCTGGCCATTCGTCCAATACGCACCGAAGCCGCGCTATGGGAACTGGAAGGCCCCCTCATCACAGGCCCGATAACATCGTTGAAGATACTGGGGTAATTCACAATCTCTGTGTTTCTGCTCATGATCATACCTGGTTAGCCACCTTGAAATCGGGGCTGCTGGGCGCTGACGCGCCGGGCGACCATCTACATGGTCGCTAAACTCGTCTGCGTAGGCAGACGACCAGCGTCGCAGACGCTCCTCAGACGCGATTTCAATCGCCAGCCTTCTCTCCAAGATGATTTGCCGGGTATCCGGGCTGCGGCGTTGGAGGTAGTCCGTCACGTTCATCCAGCGGATTTTGCCGTCCGAGGTGCGGATGACGAGCATGACCGGATAGGCCTGGGACAGCCAATACTCAGCCTGGCGTTTCTTCTTGATGGTGAACACCTCTAGCGTGTCGGCTGGGGGGAGTTGTTAGGCGGGCGCAGTGACAGCATTCGTCGTAGAACTTTTTGAGCGAATTGGCATCTGCCGAGTCATGTTCTCTAACGGTCGCAATGAGCTCTTCCCAGCTTACCACGCCAATCTCAATTTGCTCAAACGTGGGCAGGAACCACTCCAAGTGCCACTCGTCTTTGGCTCCCGTATATTGCTTTACCCGTTTTTCCACCTTTTGTCCTATCGAGTCGCGATCCATTGCCTGGGCAAAGACACCCCGCTCGATCTGTGATTGGGGAGCCAGCACGTAGAAACCAAGATGGGGTATAGCCAGAGGGCATCGCTTTGCACGGCTAATCACCTCGGCAATGCAGGCCACTGTGCGAGCAGCCTGATCATAGAAGCTGGCATTCTTCACCCCAGAGGAAAGCCCACTGAGCATTTTGGCTTCAAGAACTGCAAAATGCGTCGCTTCTTGCAGCAGAGACGTGTCCGCCTTGCCCTTTTTGCCAATCGCAAGATGGCCCACCACGCCATCCGCATGTGTCCAACCTTCAGCTAATGGGTCTCCCTCCGGCCGTGCAAGAAAGGCTGAAGGCAGCAACGCTTCAGAAAACCACCGCGAGCCATCATAGAAGCTGAGGGGATGGTCTGACACCCTGTGTGCCGAGAACCAGTCGAGGACAAGCCTGAGCAACCAACCTTCGTTATACAGGATTGTTGGAGGGAACAGTGGGGATTGCGTTGTGCATGATTGCAGCATTGCATGTATTCTCTCAAGCATTATCTTCATCTCAATCGAAGCGGTGTCCTGAGCTTGTCGAAGGGTCATCTCCCAGTGCATCGCGTACGGCTTCCAGCAATTCACCGCTGTGGATCAAGCCGGCCAGGCTCTCGATGTCGGGCGTTGTCTCGCGATCGTGGGCCAGGAAATTGGCCTGCTCTCGGACGGCAGCGTAGGCCGCCGCCGTGCCGCGCCCCAGGCGCGCCGGTCCATCGGGGCGCAGCTCGATCCCCTGTGCCGCGGTCAGTAGTTCGATGGCGATCACGTGGCGGACGTTGTCCACGATTTCCAGGGCGTGGCGGGCGGCGTTCGCTCCCATGCTGACGTGATCCTCCTGGTTGGCACAGGAGGGGATCGAATCAACACTGTCCGGGTGGGCCAGGGTTTTGTTGTCGGAGACCAGGGCCGCAGCGGTGTACTGCACCATCATCAACCCGCTGTCCAGCCCGCTGGTTGGCACGAGCATCGAGGGCAGGCCGGCGCTCAGTTCGGGCGTCAGCGAGCGAAAGATGCGCCGTTCGGCGATGCTGGCAGCCTCGGCCAGGGCGATGCCGAGAAAGTCCAGCCACATGGCCGGGCCCTGCCCGTGGAAGTTGCCGCCTGAGATGGCTCTGCCTGAAGAATCGCCTCCCGAAGAATCTTCGGCCAGATCCAGAAAGATGAGCGGGTTGTCAGTGGCGGCGTTGAGGGCGACGGTGAACCGCTGGCGCAAGAACGCCAGCGCGTCGCGGATGGGGCCCAACACCTGGGGGATGCAACGCAGGCTGTACGCATCCTGGACGCGCCCAGGGTCGGAATCAATCAACCGACTACCCTCGATCAACGTCCGTATGTTGGCCGCTGTCTTTTGCTGGCCGGGTTGGCCGCCGGCTGCGTGCAGGGCCGGGTGAAAGGCTGCCGAAAGACCAAGCAGCGCCTCCAGGCTCAGCGCCGCCGCGATCTCGGCGTGGCGCACCAGGTTCTCTGCATTGTGCACGGCGACCGCTCCCGCGGCACTCATGAAATCCAGACCGTTGGTGAGCGCCAGTCCTTCTTTGGCTTCCAGGATCAAGCGGTCAATTCCGGCGCGAGCCATAGCCTCGGCGCCGCTGATCAGTTCATCGCCCAGCCAGGCCTGTCCGCTGTAGCCGTCATTTTCCTCCTCGATGCCGCGCGTCAATACCACGGCGATATGCGCCAGCGGCGCCAGGTCTCCGCTGGCGCCCAGCGAGCCTTTGCGCGGCACAACCGGCGTCACGCCCGCGTTGAGCATGTCCACCAGCGTCTGGGCGACGAGCGGTCGGGTGCCTGAGAGGCCCTTGGCGAGCATATTGACTCGGATGGTCATCATCGCCCGCACGATCTCTGCCGGAAGTGGACGGCCAACACCGCTGACACAGGTCAGCACCAGGTTGCGCGAAAGCTGGCGGGTCTGTTCTGGTGCGATCTGCTGAGTGGCAAGCGAGCCAAACCCGGTGTTGACGCCGTAGATCACCTTGCCATCCTGCCGAATCGCTGGAGCCAACTGCGCCTTAACCCAATCACGGCTGCGCTGCATGCGGCCCCGGACCGTCTTGCTGAGCGGCGCGACGCGCGCCCCGTGCCGAGCCACGGCCACTACATCTTCAATTGTCAGTGTTTCCCCTGTGAGTTCTATCATTGTGTGAGTCTTTCTCCTTCAGCCCCCCCCTAAGCGAGGACTTCCGCCGTCCCCCCCAACTCTGGGGGGGAAGTAGAGAAGGGGATCTGCCCGGTTCCCCCTCGCCCAAGGTTGGGGGAGGGGGCAGGGGGGAGAGGGCTCTAGAAATGGACCCTTCCCCGTTTGATCACCGTCTCCACAGCATTGTTGCCGATGCGGTAGATCACGTCCTCGAAAGTCGGCAACGTTATCATTCACGTCTACTCCCTGGCTTTACGTCCAGCAAGCATGGCTGTCAGGATGTCCGTCTCAAACACCAGGGTTTCTCCTCTCGCCTCAGCTTCCACCAGGTCTGCCTCTATCCTCTCCAATCCAGCCCGATACGCCTCTTCCGTCAGCAACGCCAATTGAGAGCAGGAGTTCTTGTTCAGGAACGGATCGTCAAACACGCCGCGCCCGTACTTGGGGTTCAATATCCGCTCGACTTCCCGCCACTCAATTCCCTCAAACCCATCCTCGAACATCCATTCACGTACTGTCTTCCAGATAGGAAACCGCATCAAATCGGTTTCGTGTACCCCGTCGAAGTAGCGATACACGAACCAACTCTCTCTGCGATCGTGCGGATCGTTGCCCACCACGGCCAGTGCGCCGCCCCGACGCAGAACCCGCGCTGCTTCGGAGACGAAGCCTCGCGAGTCCTGAAAATGATGAATAGCGTTGACACAGAATACCAGATCAAACGTGCCACTTTCGAAGGGAAGTCGTCTTGCATAACCGTTGACCAATCTTAGGCCTGTCCTCCGCTCCCGGGCCTGACTCAGCATGCCCGTGGACAGGTCCAATCCATAAAGCTCGCTACTGACCCGATGCATCGGAGCAAGCCAATGGCAAGTGCCGCAGCCCACTTCGAGTATTTGCCGCTTCATCATGGTACGATATGTACGTAGCGGCGCGTTCAGCCTTTGGGCCAGGTCGAGTATGGCCTCCCCGATTCCCTCAGTTCTGTCGTGCACAAACCGCTTGTTATAAGTTGGGGCGATCTGATCGTAGTTGACTCGCGGTTTCGTCATTCGCTAGTATTCTACAACCTGGGGCAGCTTTTGGGCCTGCGCAACTGCACTCCGCGCCTCTTTGGGTAGGGGCGCTATGCCATCGAACCCCGTCCGTTCGACATAAGCAATGAGCATGGGTCTGAGCTCCGCTGGGTCCCACTCAGCCAGTCTCTCAACGGTATCAACGCCGGCATCATAGTATAGCCGGGCTCGAATGCCCTTTAGCCCTGGAATCCGCGCCAGATCGGAGAGCTTCATGAATTCCAGAATGGCCTCAAGGGGTACCCCCGCTTTCTCAGATAGCTCCTGCCGACTGTCCGGAGTTCGCCCAGCGTGTCGCATTTGCTCGACATCTTCTATCCCCACCGCAGCGAGCTTAGCTACGTATTCGGGGTTCACGCCGCGAAACCCTTGCAACGCGAAGGGCTTTCGTTTGATCCTCTGCTGACGCAATCTACCAGCCAAGTCGCGCATGGCCTGGTTCGATGCGTATTCATAGTAGTAGCGCAGCCCCCACAGGTGCCCCTTGGCCGAGGCTTTTGGCTCGCTCTCGATCCATTCCGCGAAGCTCTCTAGTTCTTCGGAGCCGGCTTCGTTGAGTGTCTTGCCGCCTTGATGTTCTTGCAGGTATTGCTGGAATTCCTTCACGTAGGCGATACACCTCTTGACGGCGCTTGGGGAACGGCCTCCTCTCTTCAGGAAAGTTCGAAACGCTTCTTCCATGATTCATTCTGCCCTTGCCAGGGGTTCTATTGATCACCCTGCCGTATCATCCATTTCTCTGGTGCTGGCAAATTCTGAAACTCCCCGTACTGCCGGTATAGCTCGTGGGCATTGCTGGTGGCAAGCACAAACAGCCTCATCCGTTGGAGCTCGGGATGGGCAACCACACATTCCACCAACCACTTGCCCAACCCTTGACCCTGATGCGTCTTCAGGATGAAGACGTCACACAGCCAGGCGAAGGTGGCGTAATCTGTCACCACACGGGCAAACCCCACCTGATCAGCGCCTGCATACACGCCGAAACAGAGGGAGTGTTCGATGGACTTCTGAACCGTCGCCAGCGGGCGTCCTTGCGCCCAGTACGAAGAGTGGCTCAAGAAGCTGTGAACGAAGTGAAGGTTCAGTTTAGACTTATCCGTGCTAATGACGTAGCTATCACGCTGATACTCTATGATCATCACTCATTTACTTTGTCTTCTGCCAGGAACGGCTTGCTATCAACTGTTGCAGAGCCTTCCCACTGACAGGTCTGCGTCCGTGACCGGGATAGACCGTCTCAAGTTCTATTCCCTGCAGCCGAGCATAGCTCTGCTTCAATAGCGACCAATCCTCGGCGAACAGGCGCTGCAGACCTGGTCGGCCATTGTTGGTAAGCAGATCACCCACGAAACCCAGCCGCTCCTCGACGATCAGACAGCTCGATCCGAGCGTGTGGCCTGGCGTGTGAAGCACTCTCGCTTCAAGGTTGTAATCGGCCAAGTTGTCTCCATCCTCCAGCAGGATATCGGGTGTGATTGGTTCTGGCCGAAAAAAAGACTCCACCAGTGGCAGCAGAATCCTCATCAACTTGCCCATGCCTCGTGTTGAGCCAAGCCGTGTTTCCCCTCGTGCCATGGCCTCTGCGTCGGCGCGGTGGATGGCGACAGGAGCGCCTGTCAATCGTCGGAGTGCGGCTGCGCTGCCATAGTGGTCCAAGTGGGCGTGGGTGATGAAGATGAGTTGGAGGTCGCGGCAGCCGTTGCCTGCTTTCAGAGCCTGCAAGTGTCGCAGAATGACTCTCTCCTGGTGCGGCGATCCGGCGTCTACGAGCACCACCCCCGCATCACTTTCGAGCAAGTATGCTTGAGATAGCCCCAGTGGAACGGCGTGAACGTGGCTGACCATCATATGTCGAACGTGGCTGTCCATCATATGTGGAACGCGCATGAGATGCTCCTGACGATACGCCCTCCCCCTGATTATAGATCCTCGACCCGAAGAATGTGTTTCCCAAGCTCAACCCGTGAACGAGCTTTTTTAAAAAGCTCCTCGCGCTTCATGGTATATCGGCAAAAGTCGCCAGCGGCGCGTAACCAACGCCCACCATAGTAGGGCCAGTATGGGCGCCCAGCACGAGAGACATAGGGCTAACTGGTAGCCAGGTGCAATCAAAGCGCTGATCTACCTGCTCGCGTAGCATAGCCGCCCCTTCGGGATTGTATGAGTGGAGCACCTGTACACGCAATGCACTGCCAGGCGAGTGCTGTTGGCCTATCAGATCAGCTAACCCTTTGACCGCGCGCTTGAACGTTCGTGCCTGGCCAAGCTGCACATAAGTTCCGTTCACCTTTTCCACCCCGATCAGCGGCTTGAGATTCAGCACCGAGGCTATCAACCCTTTCATGTGACTGATGCGTCCGCCGTGAATCAAGTACTTGAGCTCTCTCAGGGTGTACATGCTCTCGCTGGCGGCGCCGATACGCTCCATCAAAGCCAGGGCCTGCTCTTTCGACCAACCAGCCTTCAGTGCTCTGGCGGCTGCCTCCACTTGCCATCCCGCTGCGGCAGACAAGGTCTTCGTGTCAACGATGGTTATGTTCGCCTCCGGTACCATCGCCGCTCCTGCCTGGGCCGCGTTGACCGTGCCGCTCAGACCTGAAGTTATATGGATGGACAGAATGTCGGGGTCGGTGACTGCTAGCTGCCGATAAACTTCGGCAAATTCTCCCGCCGAGGGCTGCGACGTGATAGGAAGGCTGTCGGTCGCTGCTAGCAAGCGATAGAATTCGCCCGGTTGGATATCCACGCCTTCGCGGTAGGATTTGCCTTCCAGGGTGACGATGAGAGGCACAATGTGAATGTCCAGTTCGGCTGCTTGCTCCGGGGGTAGCCATAGGTCCGTTCCACTATCTGTTACGATTTGCATTTCTACTCTCCTTTTCTAGGTATGTGCTTCCCGATCTCGAATCGGGAGCGTGCTTCTTTGAGGATCTCCTCGTAAAGCTCCAGGTTGCGGTCTTCCAGGTGGTCGAAGATCTGCAGGCTCTTGCTGCCCCAGGTCACGTAGCGCAGCGGGTCGGGATCGAGCTTGGCAGCGATGATCTCCTCGCCGCCCCGGGCCTGGGCCAGCCGCCAGGCGATGGGGTTGACGATCATGCTGTGGCCAAAGTAGTAGTTGTCTCCAGCGTCCGGCCCCACCGAATTGGTGGCCACCACGTAGACGTGGTTGTCATAAGCGCGGGCGGCGTTGGTGATGTGCCAGATGTCGAAGCTGCGCAGCAAGGCCGATGGCCGGACGATGACCTCAGCACCCTTTACCGCCAGCAGGCGCGAAAGCTCCGGGAAGTCGCCATCGTAGCAGATCATCATGCCGATGCTGCCCAGGGCGGTCTCGTACACATCGGCGTGGTTGCCGACGGTCACCCAGCCGCCGCAATCGCGCCGCTCCAGCGGGAAGGGGTGGGTCTTGTCGTAGATGCCGACGATCTCCCCATCCGGCCCGATGAGTATGGCCGAATTGTAGATCACCCCGCGCTCTGGCCCGCGCCGGTACGACGGCCAGACCACGTGGACTCCCAGCGACTTGGCGGCGGCCTGGATGTCGCGGGTGGTGCGGCCAGGGACCTCATCCACCAAGTCCCACAGCTCTTCCACGTCCAGGCCGGTCACGAAGCTGGTGGTCACCGTCTCTGGGAAGACCACCAGCTCGGCCTCGTATTCGCCCACGGCTTTTTCCAGCCAGGCGATTCCTTTATCAACGTTGGCCTGCACATCGTTAGGCGTGACTGCGATTTGTACACAAGCAGCGATAAACTCTTTCATTGAATGCTCTCCTTCGAATTAGTCTTACCCTCCGCTGAAGGTGGGGTAGAAGTGCAATTCTTCGCCGTCCTTCAAAGTCCGATCTGACGGCACACTCGCACCACTGACTAAGGTGAGGCAGGCGCGAGGGTCGAGCAGGGGGGAAGTCTCGCGGACGGCCTCAATCACCCCCGCCACATCGGTCCCGTCAGGCAAGGTCAATTCGACCAGGCCATCGGGATCGTCAACCCCGACTTTGAGCCAGCCGTACAGTTTGACTCTAATCTGCATTTCGTCTCTATCTCATCCGTTCCAGAATAGCCATCAACCTCTCGTTGCCGCCGGCGGGGGGCTGCCAGTCTACCTGAATCACCGGCGCACCCTGGGCCATCAGGCTCTCGGTGAAAGACTCCAGGCCGACGTTGATGGCGGCCAGGGGTTGGTGCAGCACGGTCAGATCCACGCTCTTTAGGTGCGACGCACTTCCCAAGTGCGTCGCACCTGCGGCCTGGTCGAGAGCCTGGAGCAGGCGGCCAACGTAGCGGACGGCTGCTTCATTGCTGGTTTCCACTCGTGCTCCCGCCTCTTCAAGTTGCTGCACCTGAGCGTCCATGTCCTGCGGATCCTCGTCGGTACCGACCACGATGGCGACCACTTCCAGGTATCGACCGGCTTCTTCCGCCTTCGCGCGCGCTTCGGCGATGGCTGGGGCCAGTTCGCTGGCCGGGTCGGGGTGAGCGCCGTAGCCCAGCACCACGTCCAGCAGAATCACAGCGACCTCCGGATCGCCGGCTTCTTGCTGTAGCCGTCGGATGCGGAGGTCGTTGTCCAGCATGGGGTGCAGGCGGCCCACGGTGAATTCGTGCTCGCCCAGGTCAACGATGGTGTGGGCCTGGCTGACCATCGAGTTGGCCAGGCGATAATCCTTGTCCAGCGGGGCGTTAGAGTAGACCGCCGGCAGGTAGTCTTGCAGGATGAGCAAGGCTTCGTAGGCCAGGGTGCCGCCGGAGAAGAGGCCGCGCAAGTGGCGTTGTCCCGGCGCGAAACGGGCCAGGTCTATTGAATTCGGAATTCGGAATTCGGATTGCGGATTGGGTGGCGAGGTGGCTAGCTGCACGGCCAGGTCGGCGGCTTCATCGAGGGTGGTGGCAAAGTGGAGGTTGTCCACCTGCCGGGCCGGGGGGGAGTAGCCGATGAAGTCCACCACCACCGGCTTGCCCGCCGACCGGGCGGCTCTCAGCAACTCATCGGCCACCTGGGGGGCTGGCGGCTTGGAGATGATGACGATGACGCGCGTTTCGGGATCACGGCTGAGGAGGTCAAGCCCCTGGTGGGCCGTCACCGCGCCGACTGCCTCAGAAAGATCACGCCCGCCGGTGCCCAGGGCGTGGGTGATGCCACTGCCCAACTGATGGATGCGGGAAGTCACCTGCTGCAATCCCGTTCCTGCGGCAGCGACCACCCCAATCGGCCCGCGACGCACCCCGTTGGCAAAGCCCAGCCCCACGCCGCTGACGATGGCCGTGCCGCAGTCCGGCCCCATGACCAGCAGGCCCTTTTCGGCCGCCATCTGTTTTAGGGCCACCTCGTCGTCCAGGGAGACGTTGTCGCTGTAGAGGAACACGTTCTTGCCCAGACGCAGCGACTGGCGGGCCACGCCGGCGGCGTAGCGTCCCGGAACTGAGATCAGCACCCACTGGGCATCGGGCATCATCTGATCCGCTGATTCGAGGCTCCTGGGGCGATATTCTTGCTCAACGCCCCGCCGGCGCCGGGTGAGGAGCTCATCTACCTGGTCGAGGGCAGCCTGGGCTGCCAGTGCAGCCTGAGCTGCAACGTCGCCTTCGGCGCGGATCACGATGACCAGGTCGTCGGCCAGGGCTGCCTGGATTTCTGGCGTCAGCAAGCCGCTCTGGGCGAGGACGGCCTTGTTGGCGTCGGTGCCCATCACTACGCCCGCGTCGAGGACGCCAGGCAAGGCTGCCAGAGAGCGCTGCAATTGCATCAACACCACGGAGTCATAGTAGGCTCCAGATCGAACTTCTGCTCTAGTTACTGTCATTAGATGACTCCTTGGTTTTTCAATCCCTCCACCTGCCTGGTATCATACCCCAGAGCTGAAAGCATCTCCTCGTTGTGCTCCCCCAGTAGGGGCGGGGGCAGGCGGTAGGTGACTGGCGTCTCCGACAGATGCACCGGGTTGCCGATGGAGCAAACCAGGCCGGCCAGGGGATGTTCCAGTTCCACGATCATGCCCCGCGCCAGGATTTGGGGGTCGGTCAGCGTCTCGTCGGGGAAGTTGATGGGGCCAGCCGGGATGCCCGCCGCCACGAACCGTTCCAACCAGTAATTCGCCTTCTCCTCCTGCAGAATCTCCTGCAACAGCGGGATCAACTTGGCGCGGTGTTCGTTGCGCTGAGCGTTGGTGGCAAAGCGGGGATCGAGCATGATGGTATCTTCTATGTCCAGCAGAGCGCAAAAACGCTGCCAGAGCCGCTCTGTCCCCACGGCGACGATGATGTGCTTGTCCCGGGCCCGGAGGGGTTGGTAGGGGGTGATGGTGGGGTGAACGTTGCCCAGGCGCGGGGGTCGCTGGCCGGTGGCGAAGTAGCTGCCGCCCACGTTGGCCAGCCAGGTGACCTGCGAGTCGAGGAGGGCGACGTCCACAAACTGACCCTGGCCCGTTCTCTCCCTGGCCAGCAGGGCGGAGAGGATGCCGATGGTGGCGTAGATGCCAGCGGTGATGTCGGCCATGGGGGTGGGGAAGCGGATAGGCCCGCCCTCAGGCTCGCCAGTCAGGCTCATGAGGCCCGCCTCCCCCTGGGCTACCACGTCGTAGCCGCCACGTCCGGCTTTGGGGCCGGTATAGCCGTAGCCGGAGATGGTGCAGTAGATCAAACGAGGATTGAGGGCCCGCAGGGTTTCGGGGTCAATGTGGCCTCGTCGCAGCGATTCCATCTTGGGGATGCTGACGATGAAGACGTCGGCCGCCTCTGCCAGTTGGTGCAAAATGCGCTGGCCTTCGGGCGTCTTGAAGTTGACGGTAAGTCCCTGCTTGTTGCGGTTGATGGACAGAAAATACGCACTCTCACCTTCGATGAAGGGAGGCCCCCAGCCTCGGGACATGTCGCCTCGGACCGGCGGCTCCACCTTGATCACGTCCGCGCCCAGATCGCCCAGCATCATGGTGCAGTAGGGGCCGGCCAGGGCCTGGGTCAGGTCAATGACGCGAAAGCCTTTTAGTGGCTGCATCATATTGCTCCTTTCACGTTTCGGGTTTCGAGTTTCAGGCTACAGGTTTGAGTCTACTGAAGAAAGCTCCCGCAGCCGTCCTCGGGTGCGGAAATCGGCCCGAGGACGGGCCTCAGAGCAGGCTTTTTTCAGGAGAGTCAGGTTTAGACCTTTTGGTGCACTCGTACCCGACCGACTTCAACTATCCACAGATTCTTCTCAACAGGCATCTGAGCAACTGCTTGCAAGAACTGTCGAACCAGCCTCTCCAGTAAGGTCAGACTTGGGTTGCGTGGCACGCGGATGACCACAATGCCACTAGCCTTCTCGGGTGAGAACCGTGTCACGTTCGTGAAATCCAAGCCCAAAGTAACCAGGCAACGTTGTTCTGCACAGCACACGGCACAGAGCTGTTGGTCGGATGTTCCTTGCAGGGACTCATCGCGGACAGTCTGTACATCGTGTCCAGCGGCTACGAAGATATGCTGGGCCCGTCCTCCGAAGTTCTCATCAAGCTTGAACTTCATGCTGCTACCTCGATCGGAATCTCAACGTACCGTTCGCGTGCCATCTCTGCTCCGTAGGCGATAGCAGCCAAGACGTCTTCCCTCGTTAGCTGGGGATACTCTTCCAGGAGCTCTTCCATGCTCGTGCCGCTGGCAAGAAAATCGAGGATGAGCGAGACCCAGATTCGAGTACCGCGAATGCAAGGTTTGCCAAAACAGACGTTTGGGTTTATCGAGATGCGTTCAAGAAGCGAGTTCATTGGTCATAACCTCCTTGCTACTTGGTCAGGTGGTTGATACTCTCAGTGGTCATTCTGTGCGTTTTTCTGAGTGTTCGTGTGAGTCTGGAACACGAAACTCGCGAAAGGACACGAAAGCCGCGAAACCCCTTCGTGCCTTTCGCGCCCTTCGTGGTCCGGACGCCTGACGTGTCATCCATTTTCGACAATCTGGCTCTCGGCTTCTGGATACAAGGCATCAATCTCTTCCTGCAAGGCGATGGTTCGCTGAATGGCTGTCACCACGCGGCAGTAGGTTTTGATCTCCTCCAGGGTGAGCCTCCGTTCTCGGCGGTCCTTGAGCCACTTTGCCAGCACCTGATAGCCGCCGATCTGGTACTCCCACAGTTCCAGGGGGACCGGCTCGAAGTACTGGGTTTTGTTCACGTAGACGCGCTCCTCTTGGGGTTCGTAGCGAAAGCCCTGGCTCTTGGTGCGAGCCACGCGGCTGTCGCCCTGGCCCTGGAAGCGGGCCGCCGGCGGATCAAGTTCTTCTGACCGCAGGAGGTGGAGGCTCGCCAGACGTTTCCCCAGCGCGGCCAGGGTTTGAAAGAGCTCGAAATCGGCGGTGAAGGGGATGCGGGGGAAGTCAATCTTGAGGAACTCGGCGTACTTCTCGCGGTAGGCGTCGGCGTAGAGGACGGCGTAGATGTAGTGGAAGATGGCCTCCGGCGCAGGCTCTTCCCCGTAGGCAGCCGTCAGCGCCGCCACGATTTTGGGATTGAGATTCGGCTTCCTCTCGTCTGGCTCAAGGTTGCTGAAGAGGTCCTTTTTGGAGGTGTCGGGGTAGAGATAGAGGGGAAAGAGATAACCGCTTCCGAATCTTCCAGCAGTGTCTATACTGTTGAAGTTGGTTATTCTATCAGCGACAAATGCATGACGAAACTCTCGCAGTACCTGTCTCGATGTAATCAGACCCACATTCTCCCGCATCATGTGAAGCATAACCCTTTTAGCTGTTCTCCATACCAACGAATCGTGATAGAAGATCCACCGCATATCGAAGGGGCGATAGAACACGGGGACAACCAACTTTGGTAGCTCGCTATCCTCTACACCTTGCAACATCTCCCAAGCCTTGCGGATGCTCCAGCCCTTCTTCCTTCTGATGTTGAACAGGGTATGTAATTCTTCGTCAGACCCCTTGTTATGCTTGAGCAGTCGAACGCGGTTGATCAGCCTCTCTTTGTCCATATCGGTGACGAAATGATCGCGGGCTGTTGTCATTCCCACACCGCGTAAGGGGAATATGTCAGTTACTCCGAAGAAATCTTGGTATTGTTCCAGCGCCGCCTCGTCGCGGGGCAGGAAGAGGTAGAACTCTGATTTGGGGCTGATCTCCTGCCAATCTGTGGTCTCCATATCGTGGCGCAGGAGCCAGTCGTATTTGTCCTACCGCAGTCCCCAGAGGTCGGCGTGGTACACCTTCGCTTGGTCGCCAACTCCACGCTTGATGAAAAAGGCGATGGCCACGCCCTGCCGGATGTCGAAGACGTTCTTGTCTTTGCTTCCATCGGGACAGGTCTCCCGCTTCAGGGAGTTGCCGTGCAGGTCCAAGACGTAGATCTCATCGAAGGTCTGCATGAGGCTCTGACGCATGCCCCGAAAGGTGGGGTTGTCCAGGTAGGAGTGGTTGGTGATTATGCCCACGAGTCCCTGGCCCGCCTGCTCGATCTTCCACTGGGCGAAGCGCAGGAATTTCACGTAATCGTCCTGAAGCCACTTGGGGTTCTTCTCACCCAGAGGTTTGCCGTCCACCTGCTTGTAGTCTTCGATCAACCCCCGAATCCAGGGCCCCCGGTTGGACGAATGGCCCGAATAGGGCGGATTACCTAGTATCACCAGGATGGGCCGTCGCTTCTTGACCTCGCCCGCCAGACGGGACTCCTCGGCCAGCGAGGCCATGCCGGGCAGGCTTGTTTGATCCAGCTCCTCCATCTCCAGGGTGTTGGTCAGGTAGAACTGAAAGCGCTCGTCGTCGCTCAGACGGTGGCCCAGCTCCTCCAGGAAGAAGGACATCTTGAGGTGTCCCACGGCGTAGGGGGCCATCATCAGCTCGAAGGCGTAGAAGTTCTTCAGGATGTGATCGCGGATGAACTCCTCCCGGCCGGCCGCGCCGTATTTGTCCTCGAACTCCCGCACCGCCTCCTGGCAGGCCCGGGCAACGAAGGTCATCGTCCCCGCCGCCGGGTCGAGCAGGGTGACTCCCTCGGAGGCCAGGCCGTCGCTGCGGCCAAACTTCCTTTTGAGCAGCTTGTGGAGAGAACGAACGATGTAGGAGACCACCGGCTCAGGCGTGTAGTAGACCCCGCGCCGCTCGCGCTCTGCGGGGTCGTACTTGGCCAGAAAGGTCTCGTAGAAGTGGACGATGGGGTCGCTGCCTTTGCCCTCGCGGTAGAAGCGGTCGAGGATGCCGCCAGCGTCGGCCACCGCTAGCACCTCGGAGATGTCATCCACGATCCATTCGAGCTGCCTGGGGAGATCGCCCAGCGAGATGAACTGGAACACATCGCGCAGAATGCCGATGGTGCGGGGGATGCTGTAAAAGGCCAGGCGGCGGTTGAATCCGTCCTCGGCTCGAGTGCGGGCGGCGAAGAGGCCGTAGGTGATCGTTTGCGCGTAGAGATCTGCAAAGCTCTCCAGGGTGAGGTTGGCGATCAGGTACGTCTGGAAAGCCTGGTAGAACCCTTGCAGGACGCCCTTTCCTTCGCGCAGCTCATCGGCCACCACGTCGCGGAGAAAGCGGGTGCGTTTGGCCAGCTCCACCGCCAGCGACTCCGCCGTGTATGATCTCGGCAGGGAGAAGGAGCAGAACTGTTCCAGCAGGTTGAGGAGTTCGTCGCCTTTCTCGATGGGCGGGACAACGCCCAGTTGGAGGACGCGTGGCCGGGCAGCCAGAACGCGATCCACCAGTTGCCCGTCCCGGTAGAGGCGAAACTCGAAGAAATTGGTGAGGATCAGATTGGGGAACGTCTGGCGGTAGCGCTTGAGCTGGTCAGTCGTCTCAATGTGGTCCAGGTTTTCCTCAGTCGGCTTCTTGGCCTCAATGTAGCCGATGATGCGATCCTGGCCGTTCCACACCCGAAAATCCGGGTTGCCGGCCTCGGTCTTCTTGGGGAGGGTGGTGACGTGAACCTCGCTTCTGTCGGTGGATGCGGCAAACCGCTGCAGGAGCGTTTCCAGACAGGAGTAGAAACTCTCCTCCCGCGCGTCCCCCTGGCTGGCGACGTTGGTGATGGCTTTGAAGTAGTTCGTTAGGATGGCTTTGGTTTTCATAGAGTCTCAGCTTGGGGCATTTTCAGGTTTCAGGAGGCAAGAACTCAACGGTAGTCTGACTGATAGCATCAGAGTAGTCTTCCAGTATCCGCAACCCTTTAACAACTTCTGCGTATACGAGTTCCTTGAACTGGATAGGAGACAAGGCCTCTTCAGCCGTTATGTCTGGAGCCAAAAACTCTGGGTTGAGAGGGACCTCTTGCCCCGTTACGGGATCGAGGCAATACGTTAGGTCGCTTATGGCAATTTCCCATGGACAGGTCTTTGATAGCAACACCGAGAATCTGAACGTACCGAAGAGTTGTACGTAAGCTACTACGTTCCGCTTTTTGCTATCAAAGTGGATGGCAATGCCATGCAGAAGACGTCGCCGGTTGATCATGAATCTCGTGTGAACATAGTTGAGCGAGACCATAGACTCACCGCTGTCATCAAAAATGTAGCTGCGGATGAAGTCAAATGCTTCAGACAAGACTTTTCCAGCCGGGGCGCGGAGGGCCAGAAGCAGATAGGCAGACTTCGCAACCGATCTCTTGAAGAGACGCCCGCCCACTGCATCCTCACGCTCCACAAGTCCTAGGAGCGTTCGGTTCACACTAGTCTCGAACTCGAGATCGCTATACTTCTGCTTGAACCCACGGAGAATCTTCTTAAGTTCTTTCTCTGAACTAGCTGTGACATCCACCAGCGTTATATGGCCGTTATTGTCGAATTCTTTTCGCACTTCGGGACGTGCTCGTCGCACATCATCTTGGGGACCAATCTTGTACTCTGTCCCAGTTTCAACCTGCGTCACCCTAAAAGGTTGGTTCTTTCCACGTTCGCGTCGGACATTCAAAATTGTAGCGAATGGGCGCAGTTGATTCGTCAGAGCAGCATCAATCTGGCGGCCTGTTGTGGAATTGCAGGGCTCACAAAGAAGCGTAGCTTTCAGTCTACCGCCTATTGCTTGGGGGATGATGTGCTCAGATGTCAGTAGAGCTTCCTTCTTACAACCGAAGCAGTATCCAACGCGAGATGAGGTCCCGTTTGAAGGCTCAGACATCGATTCTCACTCCTTACCATTCACGCTGTGTTCTATCCGCCCAACAACAGCTTAAGCTGCCGCGCAGTATCCACTGCCTGGCCCTGCCAGTGGTTGTTGGCGAAGGCCGCCGTTTGCCTGGAAAAACGGCAACGGATAGAGAGTGGACTTCGTCGTGAGCTCAGTCGAACGATAAGCGGATGGGCAGACACAACTTGCTGCACTAAGCGAATTCAAAGACGGGGACTTGAATCACACGCTTGGGTGTCTTTTGTTCCCAAACCATTTTTTGCAGGCGATCTACCGTGTCGGGGGAGAATAACTGCTCGCCTGTTTCTAGATTCACCCGTGCAGGAACGTTCTCAATGACGATTAGTTCACCGTTCACCTCAAGGGTATAAGTGACTTTTCGCTCCACTATTTGCTCAATCATCAATGTACTCTGCTACTGTGCTGGTGTGCAATTCGCTCGCTCTACCAGACTTGGGCGGCTTGCGTGTATCTCATCCCCCCAGCAACAACTTAAGCTGCCGCGCCGTATCCACCGCCTGCGCCCCTGCCAGTGGTTATTGGCAAAGGCCGCCGTGCCTTGCCTTGGCCAGCTATCATCAGCCTGTTCTGATCCTAACCCGCCCGGCTTCCACGTAAGCGAGGAAGCTCCTCATCAACTAGAAAGCGCATAACCCTGTCCTACTAGCACTGGCAGCGGATGAAATTCCTCTGCTTCGATCAACTCGGTGGCGTAGTTGAGAGCAGCCCAAATATTCTCTTTGGTCACTTCATACTCTCGTATGATCTCTTCCTTTGTCATACCGCCAGCAAGCCCGCCGACAATGCGTGTGATGGGAACCCGCGTTCCACGGATCACCGGTTTGCCATGCTGTATCTCTGGGTCTATAATAATTCGTTCATTCATTTCTGCACCTCTCCTCTCATGTATCTTATCCACCCAACAACATCTTAAGCTGCCGCGCGGTATCCACTGCCTGGCCCTGCCAGTGGTTGTTGGCGAAGGCCGCCGTCTGCCTGGAAAGACGGCAACGGATAGAAAGCGGATAATCGGATGGGCAACAGCATCTCTATGCCATGACCAGTTCTTTCACGTCCACCAGAGGTTGGAAGCTGGCTTCCAGTGGGATGCGCAGCCGCGGTTTCGGCTGGGAGAAGTGGGCCAGGAAGTCAACGATGGTGAAACCCACTACCTCTTTGGTCTCAGGATCAAAGCGCAGGATGAGATCATCATTGACTTCGGCGTAGTCTGTGTACTCTGGATGTCCCAGTGATACGTACAAAACGTCAGCGCCTTCATCGTAAAGAAATTTCAGTTCTCGGTTCATCTTTTTCTCACCTCACTCGTTTGGGATACGCAGTGATGACGAACTTGTTGGGTAGCAATCGGACGATTACGAAGATGTGGGTATAGTTGTGGGGAAAGTCGTCAAATGCCCTGGAGTATCTGTACTTGTTGGGATCTTCTGCCGCCTGCTTACGTTTGCCCAGGCGGATCGTCTCCAACACTTGGCTAAGTCGGCCAGTCAACTCCCAGTGACCTTCAGTGATATACTGCCAGCGCTCGTCGGTTAGAACGATCTCGTTGCCCCAGCGGTCTTTGATCACCCACATGAGTTTACAGTTCCTTGTCGGTGGCGTAGTTGAGAGCGGCCCAAATATCCTCTTTGGTCACTTCATACTCTCGTATGATCTCTTCCTTTGTCATACCGCCAGCAAGCCCGCCGACAATGTGTGTGATGGGAACCCGCGTTCCACGGATTACCGGTTTGCCATGCTGTATCTCGGGGTCTATGATAACTCGTTCATTCATCCTTGTTCCTCTCCTCTCGTTTATTATCTCATCCACCCAACAACAGCTTAAGCTGCCGCGCGGTGTCCACTGCCTGGCCCTGCCAGCGGTGGGTCTAGGCGTCTACCGCCACGTGTATGCCGTTGTTAAGCGAAGTGCTTGTCAAACCTGATCAGAATGCGCCGAATTTGCTCCGCCGAGACGTCCGCCTGGTCCAGCTTGGAATAGATCGTCACAAGGATGACGTTTGTCGGCGTCTTGAGGTGATAGATCAGGCGATAGCCAGATCGTTTGCCTTTCTGAATATCGCTGTTCCGCACTCGCACCTTGAATATGGTGTAGCGCGTTCTGGGCACCTGGTCACCGATGACCTCCCCGGCCCGAAGTTGATCAATCACCGGCTGGACATCAGAACGAATGTGACGGTACTTCTTAGCCAGTGCCCGCAGGTTACGCTTGAATTCTGGTGTGTACTCGACCCGCACCGGTTCGGCTGCCTCACTCGGCATCAATGCCCTCCCACAGTTCAGACACCGGCTTTGTCTCGCCTGCCAGCGCTTCTTTCCAGCCTTGCCGGAAGCTGGCCTCGGCAGGCTTCAGGGTGACACTTTCGCGAAACAGGCGGACAATCTCCAGCAAGATGGGCAGATATTCTTCGGGCGTCTCCCCGATTTCGCGGACGACTTGTTCTGCGTAAGCTGAAACTTGTGTAGCCATAGTCATACCTCCTTCATCCTTGCATCCCTTCCAATACCAAATGCCTCATCCCCCCAGCAACAGCTTAAGCTGCCGCGCGGTGTCCACTGCCTGGCCCTGCCAGTGGTTGTTGGCGAAGGCGAAGGTCAGCTCGGCCTGCTCGTCCAGGCTCTTGATCCTGGGTGCCCACTCGGCGAGCTCCTCGGTGGTGTAGGTGTAATCGTAGCGCTCCCAGGCCTCGTCGTGGCGCCACCACTTGGCAGCATTGCGGCCATGAAAGCGCACGTAGGCCACTGGGCCGGTGGCCTCGGCGATGGGGGGGATCAGTCCTTTGAGGCGCGGCTGGTCCACGCAGCAGAAACCCAAACTCAACTCGCGCAGCAGGTCGAAGATCTCCGGCCTGATCCACTTCTCGTTGCGGAACTCCACCACCACAGACAACTCACCCATCCGCTGGCGGAAAAGGCGCAGGTACTCTCGGCTCTTCTTCTCATTGTGGAAGGAGTAGGGGAATTGAGCCAGGACGCAGCCGAATTTCTCTGCTTCCAACAGGGGCTTTAGCGCCGCACAGAACTCGGCGAAGACCGCCTCGTTGTCCTCCCGCTCGTGGGTCATCTGCCGGTTTGCCTTGACGGCAAAAAGAAAGCCCCCTGGCGTCTTTTGCGCTATCCGCTCCAGCGTCCAGGGGGTGGGCACCCGATAGTAGGTGAAGTTAAGCTCGCTCGCCTGGAACTCCTGAGCGTAAAAAGAGAGCCATTCCTGCTTGGGGAGATCCGCTGGGTAGTAAGGGCCTACCCAGTCAGCGTAGCTGTAGCCGCTGGTACCGACGTAGATCATTTCCCCTCACTTTATTTTTTGTAGCGATAGATGATGCGGCCACGGGTCAGATCATAGGCCGATAGCTCTACCAGCACCTTGTCGCCCAGCAGGATTCGGATATAGTACATCCTCATCTTGCCTGAGATGTGGGCCAGAACCTCGTGCCCAGTCTCTAGCTCGACCCGGAACATGGCGTTGGGCAGGGCTTCTATTACCTTACCCTTGACTTCGACTGCATCTTTTTTGACTTTCCGGGGCCTTCTGCTTTTCTTGGCCATGCTTTCTCTCCTCCTTAAACTGGTAAATTCGTAGATTCGGAAACCCGTAAACTCGGAAACTCGTCTACGAATCTACGAATCTACAACTCCAAGTCCTCGGCCGAAAGTGGCTCGACCGAGGCTTCGACAGTGACGTCAGAAGCCGTCTCGTCCGGTATGCTGATGAGCACCTCGCGGGAGCGCCCATCGTCCTTGAGGGGGCTTACTATGCCCCGCTCTTCTAATTCATCCATGATGCGGGATGCCCGTGGATAGCCGATGCGCAACTTCCGCTGCAGGAAGGAGGTCGAGGCACGATTATGTTTTTTCACTAATTCGATGGCCTCTCCCAAGATCTCATCTGCTTCGTCCTCCTCTATCATCTCCTCCCAGGGCGGCTTCTCTTCCTTTAGCCAATCCGGCTCAGCCTTTGTCTGCCAGAACTCGACCACTCGCTCTATCTCCTCGTCCGATGCGAAACAGCCCTGGATCCTGACCAGCTTGCTGGAATCCGAGGCCATGTAGAGCATGTCCCCCTTTCCCAGGAGACTCTCGGCCCCAACCGAATCGAGGATCACGCGGGAATCTATCTGGGAGGTCACGGAGAAGCTGATGCGGGACGGGAAGTTGGCCTTGATCAGCCCCGTCACCACGTCCACGCTGGGCCGTTGAGTGGCGATGATCAGATGAATCCCCGTAGCCCGGGCCATCTGGGCGATGCGGCATATCAGCCACTCTATCTGGTCGGGCGCAAACAGCATCAGGTCGGCCAGTTCGTCAATGAGGACTACGATGTAAGGCAGGCGTTCGCGATGGGGCTTCGCTTTGCGGTTATAGTCCTCCAGGTGGCGGGCCCCCGCCTCGGCGAACTTCTTGTAGCGCTCGTCCATCTCCCGAGTGATCCATTTGAGCACTCCGATGACGCGCTCCGCTTCGTGCTCCACCCCACTCAACAGATGGGGGAGGCTTTTGAAGCGGTTGAGCTCCACCCTCTTGGGGTCTACCATCACCAGGCGCAGATCCTCAGGGGTATTGTTGAAGACCAGGCAGGTGATGATGGCGTTGATACAGACCGACTTGCCCGAGCCGGTTGCGCCGGAGATGAGGAGATGGGGCATGGTGGCCAAGTTCGCCGCCACCGGCTGGCCAGCTACTCCCTGCCCCAGGGCGATTTTGAGATTGGAGCCCAGGCGGCGAAACTCTTTGGATTCCATCACCCCTCGCAGAGAGACCAGCGAGATATCCGAATTGGGCACTTCGATCCCGACTATGGCGCGGCCAGGCACAGGGGCCTCGATGCGAATGGGAGAGGCCGCCAGGGCCAGAGAAAGGTCGTTAGCCAACGCGGTGATCTTGCTTATCCGGATCTTCCTTCGCTTGATACTGCCATCGGCCCCTGTGCTCTCGATGTATCCCGGCTCGAGGCCGAATTGGGTGACCACCGGCCCGTGGCTGATCTCCACCACTTTGGCTGGCACCCCAAAGCTGGCCAATGTCTCCTCGATGACCCTGGCCCGACGGCGCGCTCCTTCCTGGCTGAAGGCTCGCTGAGAGAATTGGTCGAGGAGATCGAGAGAGGGCAGACTGGCCTTCTGCCTTTTAGAGGCGGGAGGTTTTTGCTCTTTACCAGTCTTCACCTCTGGCTGTTGGGTAGTGGCAGCAACCGGGGCTTCTGGCCCCCTGATGATCACCTCGGCTGGCGGTTCCGCGGAAGAGTCCGCGTACCCTTCCACCGGCGGTGGGGCCGTCACGGTGGAGGAGGTGAGGCGCTCGTAGAGGGAAAGGGCTCTGTCTATAGCAGCCCCAGCTCTTACCTGAACATTGGCCCGAGAGAGGTCAAAGGTCATGGCTATCCCCAGGCTCAGGATAGCCAGGAGTATCAACAGGGCGATGGGCCATCCCAGGGCGCCGATCAAGAGGTTGGAGATGGCCCAACCCACAAAGCCACCGCCCCCGCCGCTGTCAGCCAATCGCCAGAGGTCGTCTTGGCTGAAGGACGACAGCAAGTGAACGAGAGCCAGACCAGCTACGAAGATGACCTCCAGGCCGATGATGATCTTCCAAGCAGGTCTCAGCCCTTGCCGCAGGTTGCTGAGCAGCAGGGATATGCCAGCGGCTGCCAGACCCACGGCCACGAGATAGGCCCCCAGGCCGAAGATGCGGCGCAGAAGCCTGGCCCACCAGTTGCTCAGCACGCCAGGGGAGATGGAGAATAGGCCCAGAATGGTGATCGCCGCCAGGGCCAGCAGCAGCAGGCCCGCGATCTCTCGCTGGAAAGGCTTGAGGTTAGCGTTCAGTTGTTCCCAGAACTGTTTTTTATTAGATCGTTTACGTGCCATGTTCAATACCTCACAATTTGCTCCCGCTGGATCGCCAGACCCAGCAGGCTGGCGCGGATTTGGCAATCCGCCGTGAGCAAGTGTGATCTACTGGTATTCGCTGGTTGGTGGCTCGGCGAAATGGAAATCGTCCGAGCGCGCATCGCTTTCGTCGTGACTATTTCAACAATGTTAGGTTTCACCCCAGGTGTCATTGCGAGGCGCGCTGTTTGCGCCGAAGCAATCCCCTAGCATGCTTGGAGATTGCTTCACTCCGCTCGCAATGACAAAGGTAACATTGTCCAGCTATTCACCTGCTCCCGCTGGACCCTGGTCCAGCGGCTTCGGCGCCCAACTGCGCTCTCTCAGGGCAGCGGACTAGGATCCGCTGCGAGCACAAAGTGAACAGATACCTTTCGTCTTTTTGCTCTCGCTAAACCTGTCGGAGGCTGAGCCCCAGGCGGTGTTTAGCGCTGTCAACGGTTAAGATCCGAGCAGTGACTACATCGCCTTCCTTGACCACGTTGCGGGGGTGGAGGAAATTCCCCTCGGCCAGCTCGGAGATGTGGATCAGGCCTTCCAAACCTTCCTCAACGCGGGTAAAGGCCCCGAAGCTGACCACATTAGTTATCGTGCCCTCTACCAGTTGGCCTGCCTGGTAGCGTTCCTCCACTGTGGTCCAGGGGTCTGGCTGCAGCCTCTTCAAGCTGAGGCCGATCTTTTTCGCTTGCCGGTCTACATTGAGAACGTAGACCTCTACTCCATCCCCGCTCTGGAGGACGTCGCTTGGATGCTTCACCCGTCCCCAGGACATCTCCGAGACGTGAATCAACCCTTCCATGCCTCCCAGGTCTACGAAGGCGCCGAAGGGGCAGAGATTGGTGACCCTGCCCTGCCTGGTATCGCCTTCGCACAGTTCAGCCAAGAGCTGTGCTTCTCGTTCCTCGTTGGACGTTGTTGCTCGTTCTGAGAGTATAAGCCGGTTGCGGTCTTTTTCCAAGTCAATGATCTTGAGCGAGAGGCAATCTCCCACTCGGTTGGTCAGCCTGGTTTCTCTCTCTTCGTTTTCCAGATGGTTGGGTGAATCTATGAGCTGAGAGGCTGGTACAAAGGCTCGCAGCCCGTTCAACTGAACCAACAGGCCGCCACGGTTGTAACCCGTAACCTCCAGCTCCAGGATTTCATTATTCTCGAAGCTGGTCTGGGCCAGCCGCCAGGAGCGTTTAATTTGAATTTCGTCATCGAAGAGAGGATCGCCCTCTCCTGGGGCCGGTCCCTCGTCAAATTCCCCCTCGGCCTGACCCATGCCCAGCTCCATGCTGAGCCCACGCCAGACCTCCTCTCCCTCCGCAGGCGGCGCAGCACTCGTGGCCCTCTCTCCCCCTTGTAAAAGTGCCTGCCAATAACCCTCTCCTAAAGGTGCTTCTCCGAGACCTCTACGCAACTCTGATTCCCGATTCATGGCTTGCCTTTCTCCTTTGAGAACCTGTTCGAAAACCCAGTGACCGATACACCAATTCGTTCCGTGTCAGCAGCGCAGTGTTCCTCAAATCGCCCTTTGCTTCACCTCCTTCTCTTTTCTCTCGGGAATGAGTAACGAGTAATCGTCCATTACCTTGTTGCCTCATTGCCTCATTGACTTTACTCCCGTGCTCCCTGTTCCATATCGGCTATGGTCTTGGCTACCTCCTCGATCGCCACCCGCTGCTTGCGATAGAGGTCCGATTCGCTGATGGCCAGGCGCATGGCGATGTCCCTCACTCGCAAGCCCTGGATGAATTTCAATTCCAGGATGTTGTACAATATCCACCCCGCGGTAGTCATCTGGCGCTTGCCATCGGGCTTGAGGGCTTCGATGGCCCGGCCGAGGATGGAGCGCAAGGCTTTAACCGGGTTGCCATCGTGCTCCTCCAGGGCCCTCTTCACGATTCTAAGATTGAGGAGTGGGCTACTGGTCAGCTTGGGGCCGCCCCAGTAGTGGCTGAGGGCGTCCCGGACCCACTGCTGGAAATCGGGGCCGTAGAGCGGGCCCTCTTCGATGGTCTCCAACCCCGGCGAGCCGCGATAGCGAACGGTGCCGCGCCAGCGTTGGATGTGCTCGATCTGGGGGATGATCTGCCGCAGGGCGACGAAGACCCCCTGTTGGAGGCGCCGATCCTCCAGAGCCAACTCGGCCTGGGCTACCAAAAGGCGCACGACTTCCAGCTCATCCTCCGTCAGGTCCGGCTCAGAGCTGCGCGCATCCACTCCCAGGATGCCCAGGGTGGCTTCCCCAGCCTCGGTCCGCAGGGGCAAGAGCCAGTAGCCGTTGCGAACGACGAAGTCACTGTTGCCCAATTCCCCATTGTTGGAGGACGACTGGGCCAGAGCCAGCAGATCGGCCGAGCTCAGCTCTGACCGGGACGAGCTAAGTGAGCCGCAAAAGGCTTCCATGCGAGGCTCTCCGCCAGCCATCACTGCCACGAAGCCCCTTTGAACCCGGAGAAGCTCGCAGATAGCGGTCAGCACGTTCTCCAGAAATTGCTTTAGGTCGGTGGTGGTCAGCAGCCGTTTGTCCAACTCCTGGATCCAGGTGATCTCCTCGCGGTCCTGGCGGTAAATCAGGCGGTCAATGAAGGGCTTGGTCAGGTTTATGGCAATCTGCAGCAAGACGATCAGGGCGACGACGGTGGAGATGAGCACGGTGTCGCGGGGCAGGCCCAGGATGCGCTCCACCTGGGGAATGCTCAGCATCGCGATGATGACGCAGGTGGCTACGAAAGGTCCTCGGAGGAGGTAATGGATGAGGTTGTGCTTGATCACGCGGTCGGGGGTGAGGACGCCGAAGTAGGCTACGCTGTAGGCCATGACCACGATCATCAGGGACACGCCGACGTTGCCGACCAGGGAGAGAACCAGGACAAGCCCTGGGGCCGAGTATGGGGACATGCTGGCCGCCACGAGGTAGGGGAAGACGCCCAGACCCGGCGCAGCGAAGGCCACGGCCAGGTAGGTCATGCGTCGCCTGGAGGTCGAGGTGAGGCAGCGTTGGCGAGCGCGTCGGATGTTGAGGGCTCCCCAGGCCACGGTAAGCAGGAAGTAGAGAGCAAATATCCAGAACAGGGGGCCAGCAGCCAGGTAGGAGATCTGAGGCAGGTGCCGCCCATCGTGAACCAGGAGGTCGGTGAATACGGCCAATCCGAACAGAAGCGCGCTTATCAGGTAGCTGGCACGGACAGCCCTCCGACGCCAGGATGAAGTGAGATTGGTTGTCATAAGAAGGGCGTCGGAGAAGTGAAGGTAGGCGGCGGGGACAAAGGCGATGCCCAGCCACTGGAAGCGGAGCCAGGGGATGGCTGCCTCCAGGGTCTCGATTTTGGGCAGCGCGACGTCGCCCACGTAGACGATGGTGACGAAGGCGATGAGGGCGCAGAACGAGCGGGCCACTGCGCTGCGCAGGTTGTGGGTGAGGATGTAGACCAGCAGGGAGAAAGCGATGATCACGATGGCTGAGGACAGGATCAGGTTAGCGAAGGCCAGTATTGAGGTTAGATCAAGAGAGAGTTCCACTACGTTCTCCAATGGCGATAGATAGTAGCGATTGAAATCGCCTCTGATGGGCTTGCAGCCGGGCGTTCACCTACGTGGACGCCTTAGAAACGACCGCGTAGGCGGTCGTCCGGCGCGAAGCGCCCAATCAGGTGCGGTTTCAACCGCCAGCTAAATGCTACGAGCAAAGAACAGGGCAATGTCCTGATTGGTGTAATAGCGGTCGTTGAAACCGCAGAAGGCGAAACCGTTCTTCTGGCAAAAGCAGATGGCTGGATAATTCTTGGTCTGAATCTCCAACATCAACTTGCTGAGGCCTCGCTGGCGAGCCCACTCGGTAGCTTTCCTGAGAAGGGCCGTTCCGATGCCCTGGCGTCGGTAGGCCGTGGCTACAGCCAGATTGTCCACCCAGCCCGTGAGGTGCCAGGACTGCACAGACATGTCCAGATAGCCGCAGACCACGCCGTCCTCTTCGGCGACCAGGAAGCACTCGCCCCGTCGCCAACTCGCCAACAGATTGTCGTAATCCTTGGGGTACTTGACCCTCATGGACCGCGGCAGTTTGGCGGTGCGGAAAACCACAGTGACTTTTCCAGCTCCCTCGTTTTCTTCCATCTGCCAGACATAGTTGGTCACATAGGAGTGCTCGAGGGCGAGGCAAGCGTTCAGGTCGGTTAGTTCGACAGGGCGGACGATCATTGCTGGTTCCTCCAATCGCTGATGACATACAAGTCTACACTGATATTTTATCACCTTAAGCTCAAAAGCGCAAGCTCAATAAAAAACGGGTGGGTAATGTTCCCCACCCGTCTGGATGAACTCGTAGGTCAGGTATTCAAGGATGCCACTATTCTACCACATCCTGTCCAGCCCCGCAAAGCTGTTGACTTACCTGAACGCATACCCCCCCAGCGCATCGGGCATCTGGGGGGCTGCATTGGGCAGGTGTCTAGTCCTCCAAACTCCATTGGACCAGCAGTTCAGCTCCAAGTTGTGATTAAGCGCACTAACGGCACCGGCTTCACTTGCGCCCCGACGGGTGACTACCGAAAATCAAGGCGCTACCGGAAACACGTGCTCGATTCTACACCAACTCCACCAGCGAGTTCAACCCCACCAGATAACGAATTCCACAGGCTACACCCACTCGATAAAAGGCGCCGCTTGGGCGTCAAGTGCAAGCCGTTGTTAGGCAGAAACACTTTGCACTTAGAATATTCTATTCTTCAGCTTGTATACCTGGGATGGTAACTTCATGATAGATTGCAAGTGGCGCTATTAGGATTTCAGTTCGCGTGGCACTTTCAAGAAACATATTATCGAAACCCCTAGCAGCCTGTCGGAGAGACTTCTTTCCCTGTAACTCCGATTTGTGGTAAACTATGAGCCAACTCGGATGATTCCAATGCACTGATAGCAAGGAGGGAAGCTCATGGCCCGCAGATTCA
>SDBT01000784.1_pt1 | contig 52304 bp, 41 predicted proteins | sample 2277101 | NCBI WGS metagenome assembly SDBT01 (sample SAMN10404973, study PRJNA504765) | marine sediment metagenome | isolation source: marine sediment core GS10_PC15, 103 cmbsf | place: Arctic Ocean: Southern Knipovich Ridge | collected 2010
GCAGGAAGCTTTCCTTGATCGTCCTGGGGGATACCCAGCGAAGCAGGTTCAGATAAGATCCCGCCTTGTCATTGGTCCCCGATGCCCTCGCCCCGCCAAAAGGTTGTTGTCCGACTACAGCACCGGTAGGCTTGTCATTGATATAGAAATTTCCGGCTGCATTTACAAGTCTTTTCATGGTAGATTGAATCACCTGCCTGTCAGCGGCAAAAATGGCACCCGTCAAACCGTATGGTGAAGTTTCATCCAGCAGGTCAAGGGTTTTCTCATAGTTTACATCCTTATACACATAAATGGTAAGTACCGGGCCAAACAGCTCCTCTACCATGGTGATATATTTGGGATCTTTGGCCTGGATAACGGTTGGCTCGATATAGTATCCCTCGGATTTATCACATTTGCCCCCGATGATCACATCCGCATCCTTATCTTCCTTTGCCCTTTCGATGAAACCTTCGAGCAAATCGAAAGATGCTTCATCAATGACCGCACACATGAAATTAGTGAAATCCTCAGGAGCCCCCATTTTGATAGAACCAAGATCGGCTTCGAGTCCCGCTTTAACATCTCCCCACAAGCTTTCGGGGATATATGCACGGGAAGCTGCAGAACATTTTTGTCCCTGGTACTCAAAGGCACCCCTCGTTAATGCAGTAACCACCTGCTCTGCATTGGCAGATGGATGGACCATGACAAAATCCTTACCTCCCGTCTCCCCAACAAGCCTCGGGTATGTTTTGTATTTGTCGATATTATTTCCAACAGTTTTCCACATACCATTAAATACCCCTGTGGAGCCGGTGAAATGGATCCCGGCAAAATCCTGATGGTTCAATACAATATCCCCGATCACCGGTCCGGATGCAAACACCAGGTTGATCACGCCATCGGGCACTCCCGCCTCGCGGAATACCTCCATCAATACCGAGGCGGAATAAACCTGTGTTTTCGATGCTTTCCATACTACGACATTACCCATCATGGCCGGTGCCGTAGGCAGATTACCGGCAATGGACGTGAAATTAAAGGGTGTAAGGGCAAAAACAAACCCTTCCAGGGGACGTTGTTCTATCCTGTTCCAGACATGTTCAGACGATTCGGGCTGCTTGTTATAGATCTCTTCCATGTACTGGACATTGAAACGCAGGAAGTCAATTGTCTCACAGGCCGCATCTATTTCTGCCTGGTGAACCGTTTTGGACTGGCCTATCATGGTCGCTGCATTTATCTTTGCACGGTAGGGTCCGGCCAGTAAACTGGCAGCCTTGAGGAATATGGAAGCACGCTCCTTCCAGCACATGTTGGCCCATGACTCCCGGGCAGAGAGCGCTGCTCCAATGGCCATATTCACATGTTCGGCAGATCCCTGGTGGTATTCACCAATTTTATGACTGATCTTATGAGGGGGATAAATAGGCAGGATTTTGTCCGATGTTACTTCCTTTCCCCCGATGAACATAGGTATCTCTTTGACATTGAAATAGATCTCATACAATGCCTTTTCCAGGTCCACACGTTCGTGTGAATCCGGCAGGTACTCTTTTACCGGTTCATTCACTGCCCTGGGTACAAATACAGTATTTTCTGACATGATATTAAAGAGTTATTTAAGCTGATAAATACCTTAGCTAAAATAAAGAATAATTAGAAAATCAGATATGATAAAAAGCAGGTTTGGATTATTTCTGATAACAGTTATCCGTTAAAAAATCCTTAAATTTTTAATATCTATTTTTATTTAGTCTAAATAATCATATATTTGTGTCAAGAAAATAAAACATACTAAAATGGCATTCAAATTACCTGATTTAAGTTACGATTATAACGGCCTGGAACCCTATATCGACGCCCGTACCATGGAGATTCACCACAGCAAGCACCATGGCGGTTACACCAGCAAATTAAACACAGCGATTGAAGGCAGTGCACTGGCAGACCAGAGCATTGAGGAGATCCTGTCAGGGGCTGGCTCGCACGGAGCAGCAGTCAGAAATAACGGTGGTGGTTATTACAACCACAATCTGTTCTGGGCAGTGATGAGCCCGAATGGTGAAGGAAGGCCTGAAGGCGAAGTGCTGAAAGCTATTAACGAGGCCTTTGGAAGTTTCGATGAATTCAAGAGCCAGTTTTCAAATGCAGCTGCTACCCGTTTTGGCTCCGGCTGGGCATGGCTTGTGAAGACTGACGGGGGACTTGTGGTTACTTCATCGCCTAACCAGGACAATCCGCTGATGGATGTTGCTGAGGTGAAGGGTTTGCCTATCCTGGGACTGGATGTATGGGAGCATGCTTATTATTTAAAATACCAGAACAGGAGGCCCGAATACATTGAGGCATTCTGGAATGTGATCAACTGGTCTGAGGTTAACAATAGATTTGGTTCATAATATTTCATTAGTTATTGGTTGGTTTAAAGGGGAGTCCGGGGACGGGGTCCCTTTTTTAATTTAACCAGCCGCTTTCTCAACCTCCCTCATGACCCGCAACAGATTCCCGCTCCAGAACTTTTGAAGATCTGACCTGGAATAGCCCCTTATTAGTAATTCATAGGTGATGTTGGGCAGTTCGGTTACATCAAAACAGTCTTCCAGCGCAGCCCCCCCATCATAATCAGATCCAAACCCGACATGATTTATCCCGACCAGGTCCACAACATGGTCAAAATGATCACAGAATTGGGAAACAGTGGCCAGATCTGGAGGATACTTACTGTTGATATCGTAATATTCCTGTTCCAGTGCCAGTTTTGCACTTTCATCCAATTCGCTCCAATTATCATATTTTGCCCAGAGTACCTTCCTCGCAGAATCCCTTTCCGGGTAGGCCGGCATTTCAGCAACATAATCGCTCACCAGGCAGAGCTGGATAACACCGCCGTTGTATGCAAGTTTCAGCAGCATTTCATCTGACAGGTTGCGTGGATTGTCGCAAACCGCCCGAGCATTTGAATGGGAAGCGATAACAGGTGCCTTACTGACCTCTACAACATCATCAAATGCCTCATCGGACATATGGGACACATCGATCATGATCCCCAGGCGGTTCATTTCCCGGACAACTTCCCTGCCGAAATCACTGATCCCTCCATGTTCTGGTCCATCCCTGTCTGTGGATGAATCGCAGATATCATTGTTCCGGGTATGGCAGAGTGTAATATACCTGGCACCAAGATCATAAAACCTGCTGACCATCGACAGGTCCTTTCCGACAGGATAGCCATTCTCAATGCCAATATATACTGCTTTTTTTCCCTTTTGACTGATAGCCTCCAGGTCATCGGCGGATAAGGCGATGGCAGCCAGATCTGCACTGCGATCCAAAACTGCATGAATGGAATCAAAAAGCATCAGGGCTTCCTTTTTTACTTTTTCATTCTCTTCAGGGGTCCTTGGTCCCTGTCCCACGAAAACAGCAAAAAACACCCCATCAAGTCCACCTTCCTGCATCCGGGGAAAGTCAAGCTTCCCCCCTCTTCTGCGGGGATCAGACCTTTTGCTGAGATCAGTACTTCGCCTGGAAAACCTTAAAGGTGTATCAGTATGGGAATCAATCGTTAACAGAGATTGGTGGATCCCGGCTGCTTCATCCCTGGAAATCTCCTTCCTGGAATTACTTTTACAAGCGGAGATCGTGAATATTACGAAAAGAATGGTGACCTGTAAAACAACTTTCTGGGACATGTTATCTGGTATTTAAAATTCGTTAACGGTATCTTTCTCCATACGTTTTATAGGGGATGCTGGCAGGGGACTTGATCATAAATAATTCAGCACCCAGGGCGGATGCCAGATCTAGTTTCTCCTCCCCGCTTATAATGAAGAAATCTCCAATACTCACAGATTGTCCACCGATACCGGGCGATCCTTTCAGAACAAATACTGAATAAATCATATCCAACTCAAGCAAGAGTGTGAATTGCTCCAGCTTACCGGTCAATTTAAAAATGGCCAGATCTTCTGTTACCATATCCATGGGTAACTTGTTTTCCGTATAAATCTTAAGATCATATTCTCCCTCATCAAGCACAGGGAATCCGGCGGCCGGATAGTCATCATAGCTGGCAGGGACCGACAGGGTCTGGCCGAGGTCAGGGTCCACCCAGATCTGGAATATGCTGGAACCGGCATGGAGGCGTTCGGCATGCGTAATACCGTTCCCTGAGCGAATGATCTGTGCATCCCCGGCGTGGAGGGTTTTCCAGCCATTTAGCTTACTGTCGTAATGTTCAATCTTACCTGTCAGCACAAAACTCATGATCTCAAACCCCTGGTGGGGGTGTTCGCCAATGGTGCTCCCTTCATCACTCCAGGCATGGGCCCAATAAAAAAGGTTTGAATACGGACGCAAGCTACCACCGTCCTGAGGAAAGCCAATGGGTTTTTTCTCGAGTATCGCACCTCCGTTGAACTGACCTTCTGCCTGTTCTTCTCTTGTATATATCTCTATGGCCATTTTATTTGCAATAATTTATAAGATTACTAGATCTTATTTTCCTGTAAATATACAAATAATAGAAAATGTCCAAAGACCGGCTGCTAAAGAGTGCTTAAGGGAGATACAGGGCCAGGCATCGCATCATCTCCGGATCGGACTTCTGCCTGTCCAATGCCCGTCACGGCGAAACGTTCGAGGAGGCCCTCGTCGTTGATCTCCTTTGATAAGCCTGCAATGGTGTTGGGAGGCACATCAAACAAATCCAGGATCATCAGTCCGTCCAGTGCATTATTGAATTTGGGATCGATATTGAAACCAACGATCTTCCCGTTCTGTTTCAGGTACTTTTTAAGGAGTACCGGCATATTGTTTTGTGCCGTCTCAATGTCTTTTATGATCCGGTCAAACTTGTTCAGGTCACTGGTGCTTTCGATCAGTATATCTGTATCAAGGTGATGAAGGGATACGATGAATCTTTTACGGGGACGAATATACCGGGCAATCTTGTCATTGTAATAATACTCGCTTATAAATTTAATTATCAGCTCTTTGGAAAAATCTGAAAAACGGTTACTGATGCTAACCGGTCCAACCAGGTACCTGTACTCCGGGTTTTTTATAAGAAAGTAAAGTATCCCCTTCCAGAGCAGGAACAGCGGTATGGGTCGTCGCTGGTATTCCGGGATAATAAAGGACCGGCCTAGTTCCAGGGCCTGCGTAAGTATGGGATACATTCGCCGGTGCATCCTGAAAAGGCTCTGGATATAAAAACCCCTGATCCCGTAGATATCCATGATCTCTTTTCCCTTTCCTACCCGGTAGGCACCTACGATCTTCCGCTTCTCATCATCCCAGATAAACAGCTGGTGGTAATACAGATCATATTCGTCGATATCCATCGACCTGTTGGTCCCTTCCCCAACTTCACGGAAGGTGATTTCACGAAGCCTGCCGATCTCGTTCATGATATTCGGGATCTCGACTGAAGGGACACAGATCACATTGTAGTTCTGTACTTTAAATAATGAAAAGCGGCCAATAACCCTTGAAATCTCTGCTTCGATCTTCTGTACCGGAACCGGGTCAGCAATGGGTTCTTCCCGCTTGAGCCTTCCACGGCTGACCGAAAAGAATTTATTAACCTCCAGTGAGGTTCCAAGAGCATAAGTTTTGGTCCTCAGGTACCGTCCATACCTGGCGATATCACTGAATTCATACTGCTCCCTGGGTAAGATGGGCGAACCAATTCTGATATTGATGACCCTTTTCCGCTGCTTGAAAAACTCCGAAGGCAATTTAAGGGTTTGCAGCTTGGGATTTATCCTTCCCAGAAGTTGAAAAAACCTGCTGTTCTTTCCCTGGAAATAGATAGGCACAACTGGCACATTTGCCTTCTTGATCATTTTTAACACCGGGTATTGCCACTGTGGATCGGTTACGGCATGAATATCCTGGTTGAAACAGGAGACCTCCCCGGCTGGAAAAACACCAATAGGCTTCCCCTCTTCCAGGTGAATAAATACATCCTCTAACTGACCCTCCACGGCTGATGATCCTGCCTGTTGGGTAAACGGATTGAATGCAAAGATGTTTTTGCTGACAGGTTCCATCCGCTGTAGAAGAAAGTTGGGTAAAACCTTGTAATCGGGTCGTATCGAGGCGATCATCCTGATCAGGAGAAGACCGTCAATCCCGCCAAAGGGATGGTTGGATACTGTGATGAATGCACCTTCCATGGGGATTTTGGCAAGTTCATCATTACTGATCTCATAACGGATCCCCAATTCCTCATTCATGGAATTTATAAAGTCCATGCCCGACTTCATGCTGTTCTCAGCGTAAATCTTGTTAATTCTCCGGAACCGGAGCAGTAACATCAGGAATTTGGCCGCACTCTCACCCGCTATCCCTTTCACCCTTGCAGCCCGCAGGAGTTCATCTGTATCAATTAACTTCATGCCTTTGTTAAGACAATGTTATATCTGCGTTAAATATAAGTCAAAAATGAATAGTCCCGTTAAAAATTTCACTTAAAAATCCATACGCTTGCCAGGACAACAATACCGAAGAGTACCACCACCGAACCGGTTATTTTATTCAGCCACCATATGCTTCTCAACCTGATCCTCTTGCGAAAACGGTTGGCTATGGACGCAAGGATGAACCACCAGAGGATTGTCCCGCCTGCGATCCCTGCAGTCAGTGTCAGTATTTCAAAAATTGACAGGGTATCATTGGCCACTTTTATGGCCGCCATGATGGCAATGAACAAAAAGATCGCCATGGGATTAGACAGGGTCAGCAGGAAAACCGAGGCAAAATCCTGTGAAAGGGGGGTTTTGTTCAGGCGCTGAAGTCTTAGTTGCTTTACCGGATTTGTATAGAATATCCGCAGCCCGATATACAATACGAACAAACCTCCAAGTATCTGAAAATAAATCTGTCTTTCTTCGATAAAATTGATGATAATGGTCAGTCCGAATCCGGCGATGACGGCAAAAATAATATCCGCCGCAGCTGCTCCGAGTCCGGATACAAACCCCGACATATATCCCCTGTTCAATGTCCGCTGGATACACAGAACCCCTATCGGTCCCAGTGGAGCAGAGACCAGCAATCCGATCAGGAAGCCTTTTATAAAAATCTCAGGGATCATGATTTCGAGGAACAAGTAATAACGTAATCAGCGTAAAATTATGAATTATCCTATAATAATGAGATTTTCTTCATGCTAAGATTTTCACCTTGGTTATATTTGCAAACTATTTTATTACAGGATGAGACTACAGAAGATACAGCTTGAAAATAAGTCCTGGCAGTGGGCTATTTTGTTATTTCTCTCTTTGATCTGGGGAACTTCCTTCATCCTGATGAAAAAGGGGCTGGAATCATACAGCTATACGCAGGTTGCTGCATTCAGGATCTTTTTCAGTTTTGTATTTTTGCTTCCCGTTACCATCAAAAACATCAAGGTGATCCGGAGGGATAATATTCAATCCCTCATCATTGTAAGTATCATAGGCTTTGCCATCCCGGCTTCTGTTTACAAAAGCCCAAACCAGGATCGACAGCTCTCTGGCCGGCATGCTGAACTCCCTGACGCCGCTGTTTACGCTTGTAGTGGGACTCCTGGCATACAGGACCAGGGGAAGGTGGATGAATATAGTCGGGCTTATCCTGGGATTGACGGGTGCTATCGGACTCATGTGGAACGGGGACCTGAATATACTAAAAGGCATTAATGTATTTGCCATCTTTATTATTGTCGCTACCATTTGTTACGGGATAAACATAAACGAGATCAAGTTTAAACTTGTCAATCTTTCCAGCCTCGAAATAACAAGCCTGGCATTTCTGTTTACCGGACCGATCGCAGGTATTTACCTGCTTTTTACAGATTTTACACCTGCCTCTCAGACACCTGACTACTTGTTGAATCTCGCTTATATTGCTATCCTTGCCCTGTTCAGTTCCGTTATAGCCGTGTTGATCTTTAATCACCTGATCAAATATACCACCACCCTGTTTGCAGCCTCGGTCACCTATATCATTCCGCTTTTTGCCATTATGTGGGGCATCCTGGACGGGGAGAGCATACGGCTTATGCAGTTCTTCTGGATTGCTGTTATCCTCTTCGGAGTATACCTTGTAAATAAATAATATCTTTACCGACCAAATGACAAAATCACGCCTCCTATCCCTTTCCATCCTCAGTGGTCTGCTGCTGACACCGGCCTGGTATGGATTCGGAACGGGACTGATCCTGTTACTTGCCTTTATCCCGCTGTTATTCGTCGAAGATTTCCTGTATGAGAACAAATCAGAACACAGGCCTCATAAGTCATTCCTGTATGCATTTATTACTTTCTTTATTTGGAATATATGTGCTACATGGTGGCTCTGGAATGCAACCATAGCGGGAATGTTTCTTGCGGTGATGATTAATTCCACACTGATGTCCCTTATCTTCTGGCTGGCCCACATCACCCGGAGAAATACCAGCAGCGGTACCGGCCATTTTGCTATCATCGCATTCTGGCTTGTGTATGAACATTTCTATATGAACGGGGAGATCAACTGGCCCTGGCTTAACCTGGGGAATGGTTTCGCCAATGATATACTTTTCATTCAGTGGTATGAATATACAGGTACTTTCGGTGGTACTTTCTGGGTACTGCTTGTAAATGTACTGGGATTTATCCTGCTTAAGCATCTCATTCAGCACCGGACACTTAGAAACAAACCCATCCAGACCTCAATCCTGGCTGGCATCATCCTGATACCTATTGTCTTCTCTTTGATCCGGTTCAGCACCTACAAGGAAAAACATGATCCGAAGGAGATCGTGGTATTGCAACCAAACATAGATCCATATGGAGCCAAGTTCGGTGGTATGGAAATGGAACGGCAGATGGAAATCCTGCTGCACCAGGCAGACTCGCTGGGCACCCCGGAAACAGATTACTTCGTCGCCCCGGAAACATTTATCAATGACAACATCTGGGAAGAGAACCTGTATACAAACCACAGTATACAATCGATTTACGATTTTGTCCGGGTAAAATACCCGGCATCACATTTTATTGTGGGACTCACCTACTATAAACTGTATCCTGCAGGGCAGGAGAGGAGCAAAACTGCCCGCCAATTCTCAGGAACAGACGACTGGTATGACATGTACAATGCAGCTGCCCAGATAGACACTTCACTGGTGGAGCAGGTATATATCAAATCCAAGCTTGTAGTCGGCGTGGAAACAATGCCCTACCCCCAGTACCTGGGTTTCCTGCGAAAACTGACTGTCCGGCTGGGTGGGACTTTCCGCAGCAATGGTTTTCAGGAATTCAGGGAAAACTTTTATTCCCTTGATGATTCAACCGGCATTGCCCCGGTAATATGCTATGAATCCATTTTCGGGGAGTATGTCACAGATTACATCAAGGAAGATGCAGGCTTCATATTTGTCATTACCAATGACGGATGGTGGGGAAATACCCCTGGCCACAGACAGCATCAGAGTTATTCCCGGCTCAGGGCCATTGAAACCCGCCGAAGTGTTGCCCGTTCTGCCAATACAGGCATTTCTTCCCTGATCGATCAAAAAGGCCAGGTCCTCCAGCGTACCAACTACTGGGAACCTGATGCCCTCAGGGGTGAGTTGAATGTCAATGACAAACTCACATTCTATACCCGGCATGGTGATTATATCGCTCGGATCGCCTATTTCTTCTCCCTGTTAATCGTCCTCTACACTATCACCAGCATCCTGATTTCCAGGAAGAAATAGCCCCATTTTGCTTTTCCGTCTCAATTAATGTAATTTCCAAAGCCATGTTCAATATTTGTGTCTGCATGTTAAACAGTATAGAAGAAGCAGAAGAATTTATTACAGGAATCATTTACAGATGCATTTATGAAACTCAACTCATTCAGATATGAATCATCATTTGGAGCCTGGCTGAAAAGGATAGTGATCAATAAGTGCATCAATGCGATCAATAAGAAAAAAGTTGAACTGGTGTTTCCAAAATTCCCGGTCCACATTTCCATACCAGTCCTGATAGGTGCAGGCGGGATTGCCTATGCTACAAATTACAATCCATATGATTGGGATGAATCACATTACTTTATTGAAGACGCCACAGGCTATTTTGTGCTGGAACCCGGGATCGAACTGGAATTAAATATCGTCAGGTTCTTCCGCCTGGCCATTGGGGGTTATTACCGATATACTTCAAATATCAGGCTGTATGATACCCCTGAAAATGTCCTGCACGGATTCTCCGGAGGTATTACAATGAAGTTCGGGAAATTTTAATGCAGCCAGCCGGAATGGGTAGGGGTCAATCTCATGAGTGATCCTGCCTATCTGGCAACACGGCCGGAAGCATCTCCTTCCATCAGCTTCAGTACCTCATCAACGGTTACCTGGTTGAAATCACCATAGACGGTATGCTTCAAACAGGAAGCGGCCACGGCAAAATCCAGCGCCCGCTGATCATCGCCGGGCCAGGTAAGCAATCCATATATCAAACCGCCCATGAATGAATCTCCCCCGCCAACACGGTCAACAATATGGGTGATCTGATAGGTATTGGCTGTATATAATTTCTCACCATCCCATAGTACACCGGACCAGGTATTATGATTTGCATTGATGGAACCGCGCAGTGTGGTAATCACCTTCTTACACCTGGGAAATCCTGACATGATCTGCTTTGATACGGACTCATATGCAGCACCATTCACATGTCCGCCGGTCACATCTACTCCCTCGGGACTGATACCGAGTACCTTTTCAGCATCTTCCTCATTTCCCAGGATAATATCAGTGCAAGCAACCAGGTCCGGCATTACCTCTCCCGCTGTTTTCCCATATTTCCAGAGATTCTTGCGGTAATTCAGGTCACAGGAAACAGTTATTCCCTTTTGATTGGCCGTCTGAATAGCTTCCAGGCATACATCGGCAGCACCCTGGGAAATCGCAGGGGTTATGCCTGTCCAATGAAACCAGCTGGCTCCTTCAAGCACTTCTTCCCAGTCAATCATCCCTTTCTCAATGGCAGCGATGGCGGAATTGACTCTGTCGTAAATCACCTTGCTCCCCCGGCTCACGGCACCTGCCTCCAGGAAATAAATGCCCATCCTTTCTCCTCCGAAAACAATCTTGTCTGTCCCTACACCATACTGGCGCAGGTCCATCAGGCAGGACCTGGCAATGTCATTATCCGGGAGGCGGCTAACATAATCCACGGGTATTCCGTAGTTTGCCAGTGAAACCGCTACATTGGCTTCTCCACCGCCAAAAGTTGCCGTAAACTCTTTTGCCTGGTTAAAACGAAGGTTTCCGGGAGGGGCCAGGCGCAGCATGATCTCCCCGAAGGTTATTACTTTTTTGGTCATTATTAATCTATTATCTTTTTATGGTTTATATTTCAGGCAAGCACCCGTTTGTAATTCTCGACAATTAAACCGGCATATGGTTTTGCAATTTTAACCAGGCGGCCCATGTCATCTTCTGAGAGCTTTTTCAGTTGCTGAAGTACACTTACATTTTGCTCCAACTCTTCCAGGGTAAGGCATCCGCTGACCAGAGATGAAACAGGGAGTGTATAAACATACTGATGTAGCTCTGCATAGCTTATACCGGTTTCCCCAACCATATCGGGAATGTCCTCTGTGGCAATTTCCTTTGGTGTTGTATCGATACGTTTTCCCATCATGCTGCCTCCGGCCATGGTCTTCATAGCAATCACTCCGTATTCCCTTTCCAGCAATTCCGGCATTACCTTATTCTGAAATGATTCAAAACTGGGATCACATACATTCAAAGGCATCTGGCAGGTATCCAGTTCCAGTCCCCGTTTATTTAGCTGTTCCAGCATGTAGAGGTTTACATGGGGACTGGCATGTCCGGTGTATCCTATGTACCGGGCTTTGCCATTCGCTTTGGCTTCCAGGAATACATCCAGCACACCGTCATTCAGGCGCTGGTCAACATCTTCTTTAGTAAATACGGTATGCATCTGCCACAGATCAAGCTGATCAGTTTTCAGGGCTGCCAGGGATGCCTCAAGGTCCTGCTGAGCTTTTTCCCCGGTCCGGGAAAAACTCTTGGTCATCAGGAAAACATCCTCACGGTATTTGGGGGTCAGGAACCGGCCTATATACTCCTCTGATCCTCCCTTTTGATATCCACGGGCTGTATCAAAAAAACGGACACCGAGTTCCAGTGCCCGTTCTACCATTTGCTCTGCCAATGCAGGATCACCCTCTCCCATATGCCAGCCTCCCAGGCAAAAAGTTGTTGTTTTCTCACCGTTGCGAACGATGCGGCGCATCGGAAGAACCTTGCCGAGCCTGTCACTGGCAGGCTTGGCCAAGGCCCAGCTATGGAATAATCCATAGGCAGTCAGGGCTGCTGTTTTTTTAAGAAAGTTACGACGTGTGTCCATGGTCACAGGAATTTATCAATTTGCAAGATACATGCTATTTGTTAATGGGACCGAAATATTTGTCTAACCAGTTTAATGTTTCTTTAATCATTTCATTTTTGGGAACGAAATGATCTGTTTCATAAATTTTAAGAACTTTGTGCTCTTCAGGAGTTCCCAAAAGATCAAACATGGGTTTTACAGTAACTTCCAATGGGAAGGTAAAATCATATTTGCCATTAAGCATTAGAACAGGGATTTTTACCCGTGAGATATAATTTACCGCGGCAGCTTCAGGATATGCCTTCGATCCTCCAAAGCCTCCAGTAATAAGAATGCTTACCTTAAGACGTTCTTCGACAGCTGGAATGATTGCACCTAAAATACCCCCCCAGCTATGACCGTAAAATCCAAGTTTAGCCGTATCGATATCCGGACGGGTTTCTAAATAATCAATGGATCTGCTAAAATCTTTGACCAATTTGATTAAATATTCAGTATAGGTATGACTTTTAAGGCTCAGATCCCTATACTGTCCATCATTCCTTTCATATATCCCTTTATAAACAGGATACATTACGGCCCGGCCGCTTTTTAAAACAAAGTCCAGGAACCACATAGAATTGAAACTTTTAAGGAGGTCTGTTTCCCGTTTGGCGTAAGTGCCGGGAAAGAAGATAACTGTTTGGTAAGGAGGAGTTGAATTCTTAGGTAAGAAGAGATAAGCAATCATCCGTTCATTTTCATAGGCTGCATTAAAACTTATTTTTTCTACTATCCAATCTTCAGTGTTTTCATTCCTTTCCTGTATTTCAGCATTCAGTTCTGCTTTATCGTAAAGAAATTGGTTTTTAAATATTTGAAATTCGGTTTCTGTAACCGGTTCTTCATTATAAAAATTTCGCTGAACATTAAAGTTAATCGGCTGGAAAGCTTGTTCCGGTATTTGATCCTTATCCAGGTAAAGAATACAACGAAATCCATTTTTTAAGGAACGATCAAAGGTGTGAAGCTGACTCAAGTTGGTTGACATATAAGTGGCATCATTCCATGCACCACCCCGAATAATCCGGCCATCCTGAGTTTTATTCCAGCACCATTCCCTGACATTCCCACTAAAATCATATACACCAAAGTAGTTTATTGCCTGAGAACTTCCTATGGGTTCAGGACCATTTCCCTTAAAGTTACTTAAAGGGATAAGATTTGATCCAGCCCAAAATGAGTATGGTTTTACATAATATCCAGCAGCACTTCTCCAATGATTAGCTGTTGGCAGGTTTTTTCCTGCATATTCAGCATACGCTGCTGCTTCATACCAGCTGATCCCGTTTACAGGATAATCATCCTTTCCATCAGGATAATCCCCGACTTGCCATGCATCTGGAGCAGACCTCCCGGTGGCATCTTTAAAATAATTTATGGCTTCATCCCAGGACAGGGTTTTCTCGTCTTTAATGAATTCATGTTTCCAATAATCGGAGTTTTGATACCCACCTTTATCAACAAATTCCTTGAATTGTTTGTTGCTTACTTCATATTTATCTATAAAGAATCCATGTTTATCAGATAAAAAATTACCAGATGTTTCATCCCCATATCCCTCCACATACACCATATCGGGTGGGATTTCTCCGGTTTTGTGAAGTGTTCTGTATAATGTATCGAGGTTGGTGGGTGCTGCTGCCAAAATAGTTTCATATCCCGGCTTTTCTATTTTCCAACGATAAAATGTATAGTTTGGCATGCTTGTACTGTCAATAGGAGTGGTACCAAGAAATCTCCATTCACCTTCTATATCCGTATACTCTTTTACATAAATATCTGCGCCCGGAGGATCTGTTAGTATGGTATATTTCGTTGATACCATGGATAACAATTTCTTAAATTTCGGATCCTTCGAAATATATTTTTCTGCTTTTTGAACAAGCTGAAATGCTGGTGTAATGTTCAGATCATTGATTAATTGTTCAATTTCCGGCATGGCCTGTTCATTAGCCCACCTGATCTTGGCCTGTCGGTTAAAATGTCTTATTCCAGCTACGATTAGCAGAAGTATTAATACTAATCCGGGTACGGTTATCCCAGGTCTTCTTAACAACCTGGCAAATTTGCCAGATGGTTTCTTACTTTCAGGGATTTTAGATCTGCCTGTCTCACTATCCGGCAGTGTACCGGCCGTTTCTTTTTCCCTGCTGATATACCAGGCTAGAAACATAGCAATGGGCAGTCCAGAGAGCAGGACAATCAGGATAATGATCCTAACCTGTTCATTCACGCTGAAATGCTCTATCAAATATTCAAGCAGCTCAATCATGACCCACGCTCCACTCACATAGATTACAATAGTCTGGATGACGGGATTTGAAATGATCTTCTGTATAAACGTTTTTGATTGCATTGTCTACTTGAATATTATGTGAGTTCTACATTATAATAAAACTCATTCAATGGGATACCGTAGAAGTGAACCACATCACGGCCTTACCGGGGTGCCATCAGCCTTCCGAACCTGGGTCCAGTTATAATTGAACTCGGGCAGGGGGTACTTCGCAGCCTGCTGTTCATCGATATCTATTCCCAGTCCGGGTGCCTCATTCACAAACATATATCCGTTTTTGGTAACAGGTGCACCCGGGAATACCTCCCTTACTTCATCACTGAAATGCACCATCTCCTGTACGCCGAAATTCCATACGGCCAGGTCAATATGGGCATTGGCTGCATGGCCTACCGGAGAAGTGTCACCCGGACCGTGCCATGCGGTCCTGACATTGAACCATTCACCCAGGCGGGCCACCTTCATGGCCGGGGTGATGCCACCGATCTGTGAGATATGGATACGGATAAAATCGTACCAGCGATTGGCCATGGGATCTACCCACTCATGCGGATTGTTTAGCAATTCCCCCATGGCGATGGGTACGCTGGTATGCTCGCGAAGCATGGGAAACCACCTCATATTTTCCGGGGAAAAGGGGTCCTCAATGAAAAAGGGCCGGTACTCCTCCACCTTCTTAATCATATCGATGGCCTCCATTGGTTCCAGCCTTTCATGCATATCATGCAGCAGTTCTACCTCGTCCCCGAACTTTTTCCTGGCCATCTGGAAAATTTTGATGGTGCCCCGCTTATAGGCCTGGGGATCAAGGGTATTATCATCCGGATGCCCGAAGCCGTGCTGTTTGTAGGCCGGGGTTTGGGAAAGATGCGTTGAGCCATAACCTCCGAGCTGTATGCGAATGTTCCTGAATCCCTGCTCAAGGTATTTTTCCACACTCTCCATGACATCCTCAGGCCTCCGGCCCGAGGCGTGTGTGTAGGTATCCACAGCAAACCGGGTTTTCCCGCCCAGCAGCTGGTAGACCGGCATGCCGGCCAGTTTCCCTTTGATATCCCATAAGGCCTGGTCCAAACCGCTGAGCGCATTGTTGAGCACCGGACCGTTCCTCCAGTAGGAACTCACATAAGCGGTCTGCCAGATATCCTCGATATTGCTGGCATCCTTATCCCGGCAAAAATCATCCAGGTAGTCATTTATGGCAGATACAACGCTATGGGCCCGCTGCCTGAAGGTAGCGCAACCCACCCCGTAAAGTCCGGGTACATCCGTTTCCACCTTCACGATCACTAGTTCAATCCCACGGGGAGCCGTGGTGATGGCCCTCACTTTTTTGATTTTTACTTTCTGCAGGTTTAATTCTTTGTCCGGCGGATTCCAGCCTATCGGTGAATTGGCCGTTTCCTGTCCGCCCGTCAGTCCGGATTTATCCACTGCAGATGTACAGGCAGCCAGCGGCAGCAAAGCCATCGTTTTGAGAAGGTCTCTTCTGTTGCTCATAGTATTAGGGGGTTGGTGCTTAATTCTCCTGGTACATGTCTATAAAATGCTGATCCAGTTCCTCTGAATCCTTGTATTTGACGCGCAATTCATCCAGTTTTGTTTTCAGATCCTTCACGATTTCCGCATAATCCGGGGCATCATAAACATTCAGCATTTCCAGCGGATCCTTGAGGCGGTCATACAGTTCCCACTCATCCACATCATAATAAAAATGGGCCAGTTTGTATTCCCGGGTTACGATGCCATAATGGCGTTTTACCATATGTACCGCAGGATACTCATAATAATGATAGTAAACCGCATCGCGGTCCCAGTCCTCCTCTTCACCCCTGAAAAGCGGGAGCAGGCTTTCTCCCTGCATATCCGACGGAGCTGATACACCTGCTGCATCCAGGATGGTCTGTGCGAAATCCAGGTTCTGGACCATCTGGTCACTGGCTGATCCCGGATCGATGACACCGGGCCACTTTGCCAGCAATGGAGTTTTGAAAGATTCCTCATAGATAAACCTTTTGTCAAACCATCCGTGTTCGCCAAGGTAGAATCCCTGGTCGGAGGTATAGACCACCAGGGTATTTTCTGCCAGTCCGTTCTCATCAAGGTAATCCAGCAGTCGCCCTACACCGTCATCCACTGCTGCAATGCTGCCCAGGTAATCCTGCATATACCGCTGGTACCGCCATTGCATCTTTTCCTTCTCTGTCATGGTAGGATAACGTTTCTTAAAGTCTTCATTCATGGGACCGTAAACCGCATCCCAGGCAGTCCTCTGTTCCGGGGTCATCCGGCCAACTGTATTGGCAAATGCCCGTTTATCCCAATTCGAGGTTTCCGGTATGCCCAGCTCATCCATTACTTCCGGGTAGATCTTTGAATCACCGGCCCAGTTCATATGGGTCAGCAGGTTCATCTCCGCCTCCCTGGCAGCCGAACCACGGCCCTCATAATCATCAAACAGCGTCTCAGGTTCCGGAAAAGTTTTTTTCATATATTCTTTGTAATGTCTTTCCGGCGGCAGCCATTCCCTGTGAGGTGCCTTGTGCCAGAAAGCCAGGAAAAAGGGTTTTCCCGGATCCCGATCTTCTTTCAGCCAGTCAAGCGTAAAATCAGTGATAATATCCGTTGTGTAACCTTCCACACGGATCTTCCCTTCATCTTTTGTAATGAAATCGGGATTGTAATAGCTTCCCTGTCCGGGCAGTATCTTGAACTGGTCAAATCCTTTGGGATTGTTGCCGAAATGCAGCTTGCCGAACATGGCTGTCTGGTAACCTCCCTGCTGCAGTAATTGCGGAAAGGTAACCTGGGTAGTGTCAAAGGGAACGCGGTTGTCTATCTTCCCGTTGAGATGGCTGTGTTTCCCGGTAAATATCACAGCCCTGGAAGGGGCACAGATGGAATTGGTAACACAGGCATTGCTGAAGAGCATCCCCTCGCTGGCAATCCGGTCAATATTGGGGGTCTCAATCAAGTGATCCATATAAGCAGAGATGGCCTGGTAGGCATGATCATCCGACATAATAAGGATGATGTTGGGCCTCGCGGCATCCGTTTGCTTTGTTCCGGATTGCTTACAGGATGTAGCCATCGAGAGGATAGCTACAGCCATCAGGATAAGTGGTAATAAGCCAGGATTTTTTTTCATGTTTTTCGTGTTTTAGGTTCTTTTACATTTATACCAGATCCTTATAAAATGTATAATATCCTCCTTCAAGGATTTTTTGGGCTGTCAGACATAATTCTGTCATATGATAATCTCCCCACATGCTGGACTCTCCGTTGGGCACCTTACTGCCTTCCGGTACATGATCCCATCCATTGGGCCTATGGTAAACCGAATGCAATAAAATACCCTGATGATTCTTATTCATTGAAAGGTAAGGTTCAGACAATAACGTGTTCAGGGTCGTTAAGCCTGCCTGATAATACTTCCAGGCAGTTTCAGGTGCTGTTTTTTCCAGCAGGTTGCCCAGCCGTATCAGTCCCTGTGCACCAACGGCTGCCGCAGAGCTGTCAACGGGTTCAAAATCATTATACGGATCGGCAGGTGACTCCTGGTAATTCCCCAGCCTGTGTAAATCGGGTGCTCCCGTATCCCAGTATGGAATGCCATCCGTAGACGAATTTTCAATATAAAAATCACCCGTTGCCTGTGCCGCTCTCAGGAGCGTTTTCTTAACATTCTCCAGATCCGGGTAGGCGGGATTTATTTCCTCCAGAAATTCCAGGAACTCCGGAAATCCCAGCATGGCCCAGCTGAGACCGCGTGTCCAGGTAGTGAAACCCGAGAAACCCTGCTGCGAGTTCGGGCAGCGGTAATTTCCGTCATTCATATTAAAAACTGATTCATGTGCTACCCGTCCCCATACATCATAAGCATCACGTCCTTCCCCGTAATAAACAGCATATTTTGCCGTGGTCAGGGCATGCACTATGGCCCTGTCCAAAAGGTTTATCTCCTGGTCATTTTCATCGAGCATTCTGTGTCCGAGCTGATATGCCGCCAGTAAGATCCGGCATGTGCGGATGGTATCTATGAAAAGGGAGTGGGGACCGTTGAATGAGTAAATATATCCTCCGTCATTGATGTTGGACCAGCGTTTGGCCTGGACCGCTCCGGACATTTTCAGGGCCAGTTTATAAAACTCCTTTTCCCCGTCAGAAGCCTTGAACGAGCCCATGTTTGCAATCCTGAGCAGGTTCCCGTAGGTACTAAGGTTATTAAATCCATGATCGTGCACTCCAAAATGACTGATATGATGAGACATGTTAGCGAGGGTTTTCGTTTTACCAATCTCCAGCATTGTCTTGTCTCCGCCCGCATCAAATACAAGGATGGGAATGCCGTACTGGAATCCCTGTGTCCATTCCGTCCAGCCCCTTGTGCTGTATTTACCTTTGATTGTAAAAACCGGTGATCCCTGGGAAGGATCATATTCCCTGTCAAGAAGGATCACTTTTTCGGCAGCCAGTTGCCAGAACTGCCCCAGCCTGTCTTTCATTGATGAAATTTCGAGGTCAAAATCTATATTCATTTTGCCTTTCTTTATAGATTAATCCTATATGTAAATATATTGGATTATTTTGATGGCTGTAGTATTATGGTGTATTGAATTTCTCCACGCCAAGATCCAGCCATTCCCGGAAGGCCGGGATGTTAAGGTTATGTCCCCTGGGTTGGGCCAGTGGATTGCCATCCGTATCAATCAGCACATAAAAGGGCTGTGTATTGGTGCTGTAGCGGGATATCTGCAGATCCAGGTTCTTCTTTCCCAGGGTCTTTTTCACCTTGCCGTCAAAAGCCGATGTGATCCATTCCGACTCCGGCAGCTTGGTCCGGTCATCGGTGTAAAGGGCAATGATGATATAATCATTTTGCAGGCGCTTCAAAACCTCGGGGTCAGACCATACTTTCCCTTCCATCTCCTTGCAATTACTGCAGGCATGTCCTTTGAAATCCAGCAATACCGGCATGTTCTTCTCCCGGGCACATGCCATTCCCTCTTCGTAATCGAAATACCCCTTCAAACCATACGGCAGGTGGAGAAAATCTGCATGGCTCGGGATCCCGCACAATTCATCCTCTCCTCCGGTCATCGGGGATGTACCCGTTGCTCCACCCGGACCGGCAGACATGGTCAGGTCAAATTGCTGGCTCGATTTTGGCGGGATCAGAGCAGATATACTGGACAGGTTGGCCCCGAATAATCCTGGCAGCAAATACAAAACGAAAGTAAAGGACGCGATGGCGAAAACCAGTCGCGGAACGCTCACATGGGGCATGTCCGAGTCATGGGCAAACTTGAGCTTTCCCAGGAAATACAAACCAAGCATGGTAAATATGACCATCCAGATCGCCAGGTAAACCTCCCTGCTCATCAATTCAAGGTGATAAGTCTGGTCAATGGTACTCAGGAATTTCATGCCAAATGCCAGCACGATGAATCCAAGGACCACCTTCACTGAATTCAGCCACCCTCCTGATTTAGGCAGGCCTTTCAGCCATGACGGAAAAATGGCGAAGAGGGTAAATGGAAGGGCAAATGCCAGGGAGAATCCGAACATTCCGAGTATGGGTTTCATGGCGAGCCCGCCCGATGCCTCAACCAGTAGAGCCCCGACAATCGGGCCGGTGCAGGAAAAGGAAACCAGGACCAGGGTGAGTGCCATGAAAAAAGCACCCAGGTATCCGCCCTTGTCCACCTGCTTATCTGAGGTGTTGATCCATTTACTGGGCAGTACCAGTTCAAACATGCCAAGGAAGCTTGCTGCAAATATCATGAACAGGACGAAGAATATCAGGTTGGGGATCCAATGTGTGCTCAGGCTGTTTGTCAGCTCTGCCCCGGCACTGGAAATGGACACAACCACACCGATGGCGGTATAAATGGCGATAATGGAAACACCGAAGATCAAACCCTTCAGGATGGCCTTTCCCCGGTTTTCACTCCCCTGCATAAAGAAACTAACAGTCATCGGGATCATCGGGAACACGCAGGGGGTAAGTATGCCAGCCAATCCGGCTACAAAAGCGATAAGGAAGAATATCCAGAGGGATGCATTCTCTGATTCAACCGGTTCAGCACTCACGGTCAGGGAAACCTGATCTTCTGTCGCAACAACGCCCAGATCAAGCTGGCTTTCTGATTCCCGGATCCCGCCTCCTTCCCGGGGTTCCCCTGCCACATCTTCGCTTCCGGCCACATCGGCAGGGATTAAGAACTGGAATTCTTCTTCGGTTGGCGGCAGGCAGCGCTCATCATCACAACACATGTATTCAATGATGCCGTTAATGGTAAATCCCTCCTGAGAAAGGACTTTGATCTTCTGTTTAAAAACGGCTTCATGGCTGAACATGGTCAGGTCCATGTCAAAACTCGGGTCAAATTTCACCTCGGGCTCTGTGATCTCTTCCACCTCACCAATCCTTTCATAATACAAGGATTCTCCAAATTGGAAAGAAGTGGGCACGGGACCTCCCTCAGGCAATTTCTGTGAATAGAGATGCCATTTGTTTTCAATACCGGCAGTGAATATAAGATCGTATTCATATTCACCGGTTTTTTCTTTGGAAAAACTCCATGATACAGGGTCCAGAATCTGTGTAAAAGCTGATGTTGCAGCAGCCAGGAAGAAAAGGACTGCCAGGTATCTGAAAAGTCTAGATTTCATAATGATGGAAAATTGTTGATATACAAAGATAATCAATGAAAATATTAACGATCCAGGTCGGCTGTTAATAATAGGTTAAAGGCTGGGCAGAGTACCCATTTATTACATCGGGATCTCCTCGCCCTGTTCGGTGAACAGGCTGTATTGAAGCAACTGGAATGAAGTCAGACCTTTAACATTTATTTTGCAATTCAGATCTTTTGACCATTGTTTCCGCAAGGAATTCCATCCTTTGTTCAGAAAGGCCTCAACAAAGGGATGAACATGCAGGTCAAGCTTTTTCAACTTGTATTCCTCAAGCCGGTCCTTGATCTGGTTTTTCAGTTCATCCAGAAATACCATACTTGGACCAATTTTCCCGGTTCCCCTGCAGGTGGGACACTTTTCAGTGACATCGATGTTCATTTCCGGCCTGACTCGCTGACGGGTGATCTGTAGCAAGCCAAACTTACTAAGTGTCAGTATATTATGCTTGGTAGAATCTTTTGACATGGCCTCCTTTATACGATTGTAGAGCATCTGTCTGTGCTCATGGGAATTCATATCGATAAAATCGATAACAATGATCCCTCCCATATCTCTCAGGCGGAGCTGCCTGGCAATCTCATCAGCAGCAGCCAGGTTAGTCTCCAGGGCATTGGTGGCCTGGTCACTCACAGTCCTTGAACGGTTTCCCGAATTTACATCGATCACATGCAGGGCTTCTGTATGTTCGATGATCAGGTATGCTCCGTTTTTAAAGGAAACCGTGGTTCCGAAAAGTGCCTTGATCTTTTTGTCTATCCCAAAGTGTTCGAATATGGTAGATCTGCCATGAAATAGTTTGACTATTTTGGCCTTTTCCGGTGCAATGGTACTGATGTATTCCTTGATCTCATGGTACAAAGTATCCTCATTGACTACAATGCTGTTGAATGAAACATTCAGCACATCACGTAACAGTGCAGTTGTTCTGTTCAGTTCACTGACTATAAGCCTGGGTGGTTTTGCATCATAAAGTTTAGGGAAAGCCGATTCGAATTTCTTGACCAGTCCCCTGAGCTCGGAATCAAAAGTGGCCACCTTCTTATCCTGGGCAACAGTCCGGACAATAAGGCCATAATTTCTCGGTTTGATGCTCAGGAGCAAGCGCTTGAGCCGGTTCCGCTCTTCCTGGGATTCGATTTTCGAAGAAATGGATACTTTTTCTGAAAATGGTATAAGCACCACATTCCGCCCCGGGATAGATATTTCGGAGCTGAGCCTCGGGCCTTTGGTGGAGATGGGTTCTTTGACTATCTGTACAAGTACTTTTTGCCCGGCCTCCAGTACCTCTGAGATCTTGCCGTCTTTGTTGATATCCGGAATTCGTTTAAACTTTTGAAACCCGGGTTGTCTCCCCCTCTTATCAAAAACCAGTTTCAGATACCTGGTGAGGGAACTGAATTGGGGTCCGAGATCCTGGTAGTGCAAAAACGCATCTTTTGCATGCCCGATATCTACAAAAGCTGCATTCAATCCGGGCATAACTTTTTTTACCTTCCCCAGATATATATCCCCGACTGAAAATTCAACGTTGCTTTTTTGCTTGTTTAACTCGACTAACTCTCTGTTTTCCAGTAAAGCAATTGAAATCTCCGGGCTTGCTGCATCAATAATCAGTTCTCTAACGACTTCCTTACTCAAGTGTAAATTGCATTTATAATCTTCAATGGTTGCTAATGAATATATAGCATAAACCTAAAGACCTGTGACAGATCTTTAGGTTTACTATAATTATAAATCCATTAAAGATTTTGTGGTAAGAATCAAAAGATTATTTCCTCTTCTTATGCCTGTTCTTTCTCAAACGTTTCTTGCGTTTGTGAGTCGCCATCTTATGTCTTTTTCTCTTTTTCCCGCTCGGCATAATGGTCCTATCGCTTGACGTTGTTCTTAACCTTGTTTACAAATGACTTAGCAGGCTTAAAAGAAGGAATGAAATGTTCGGGAATAATGATGGTTGTGTTCTTTGATATATTCCTTGCAGTTTTCTTTGCTCTTCTCTTTACTATGAAGCTACCAAAACCCCTGAGGTAAACGTTTTTGTCTTTTACCAGTGAGTCTTTTACAGTTTCCATGAAGGCTTCAACAGTTTTCTGCACGGTTACCTTTTCAATACCCGTATTCTTTGAAACTTCGTTTACGATATCAGCTTTAGTCATTTTTAAAATCTTTAATTATCAATTAATTACAATAATATTTCAATTTTGAATTGCAAATATATATTATTTCATTCTATTTACGAAATCAATTCGATTAATTTTCTTTATTTGTCTATTATTTAGACTGTTTGAGGATTTCAGGTGTGAAAATCAGTGATATTTTAGTCCCGTGGTACCATGATCTAAAGGTAAGAAATACCTTTAGATACTCATTGATTAATTTCGTAACTTTATGCCCCTAAAATATCAAGTTTGAGATATGTCAGTAAATAAGGTTATACTCGTTGGGAATGTTGGTAAAGATCCTGAAACGCGTTATCTGGAAGGAGGCACAGCTGTATGTTCATTCTCCCTCGCAACCAGTGAAACTTACCGGAACCGGGATGGGGAGAAAATCACAAATACCGAATGGCACAATGTTGTACTATGGAGAGGCCTGGCAGAAATTGCAGAAAAATATGTCAGAAAAGGCTCCCAGCTATATATTGAAGGCAGGATCCGTACAAGGTCATGGGATGACCGGGATGGGAATAAACGTTACACCACAGAAGTCGTGGGTGATAATATGCAAATGCTCGGCAAAAAGTCAGATGGAACCGGAATCCAGGAAGATCAGGGCTTTGCAACAACATCACAAACCCCCAGCCAGCCAAAAGAAACCGGTGCTGGCAGTGATTTCAATGATGTTCGTCCCGGACCTGATGAATCGGACGACCTACCCTTCTAAGTCTATCTAAATCAACTGTTGCGTTTTGGATCCTTTGATCAATGTAGCTTTCTATCCGGCAGAACCTGGTAGTATACTGGCGATTTTCATTGTCCTGATACTGCTGGTTGGATCGGCCCTGATTTCCGGTTCAGAAGTAGCCTATTTTTCTCTTTCACCTACTGATAAACAAAATCTTGAGGACAGGGGCACCAGAAATTCAAGAACAGTACTTGAGCTGATCAGAAAACCGGTAAAATTGCTCGGGACCATCCTGATCACCAATAATTTTATCAATGTAAGTATTGTGATCATATCCTCCTTTGTCATGAACAGGCTGATCGATTTTGGCACATCCAAAACCCTGCAGTTCCTGGCACAGGTAGTGGTTGTCACTTTCATCCTCCTGTTATTCGGAGAGATCCTGCCAAAATTATACGCCAATCTGTATGCCTCCAGGTTCGCACAGTTCATGGCTTATCCGCTGAAGTTTTTTGAAAAGCTTTTTTACCCCATCTCTTCCATGCTGATTTATTCGACATCAATGGTGAACAGGAGGCTGGCCAGAAAGAAACAGAACATTTCGATGGATGATCTTTCAGAAGCGCTGGAACTCACTTCAGAGGATATTTCGGAAGAGAAGAATATTCTCGAGGGGATCATCAAATTCGGGAATATTGATGTAAAAGAGATCATGAAGGCAAGGATAACTGTTGTTTCAGCAGACATTAAAACCAACCTGCATGAACTGATCAGTATCGCCATTGATTCAGGCTATTCCAGAATCCCGATCTATGATAAGACCTTTGACAATGTAAAAGGCATACTCTATATCAAGGACCTGCTTCCCCATATCCAGAAAAGTAAAAATTTCAAGTGGCAGTCCCTCATCAGACCTCTTTATTATGTCCCTGAGAATAAAAAGATTGATGACCTGTTAAATGAGTTTCAGACAAAGAAGATACACATGGCCATCGTGGTGGATGAATATGGTGGGACCAGCGGGATCATCACACTGGAAGACATCATAGAAGAGATTGTCGGGGAAATCACCGATGAATCAGATGAAGATGAGGTATTCTTTGAACAAATCTCCGGGAACGAATACCTGTTTGATGGAAAGATACTGCTCAATGACCTCTACAAGATCCTGGAGACCGAGGATGATATTTTTGAATCTGTAAAGGGGGATGCTGATACCCTGGCCGGACTTATACTGGAATTAAAGGGAGATTTCCCCGACAGGGGCGAAAAAACATCTTTCAGGAATTTCGAGTTCATTATAGAAGCAGTGGATAAAAGGAGGATCAAACAAATCAGGCTTATCATCAGGCCTGGGAATGAGGACACTGCATGAGGACCAGGCAATATCATATGATCCCCCTGCTGCTTATGCTTCTTGTTCTTGCATGTCAGCGATCCTATACACCAAAGCCCAGGGGCTTCATACGGGTTGATTTTCCGGCCAGGGAATATGTACTTTTTGATTCAGTCTGCCCATATACCTTCGAGTATCCATCCTATGGAAAGATCGTACCCGATACTGATTATATTACCGAACCATGCTGGATCAACATTGATTTCCCGGATTTTGATGGAACAATTCATATCAGCTACAAGGAGGTGAACCAGAACCTGAATGATTTTATCGAAGACAGCCGCACGTTAACTTACAAGCATATCATCAAGGCAGATGCCATCAAAGAAACGGTATATACCAACCCGGAACTTGAGGTTCACGGGATATTATATGATATCAAGGGAAACGCTGCCTCCAGCATACAGTTTTATCTTACTGATAGCAATGCACATTTTCTGCGGGGCTCACTCTATTTTAATGTCCAGCCGGACAAGGATTCACTTGCCCCGGTAATTTCATTTTTCAGGGAAGATATTATCCATCTGATGGAATCATTTGCCTGGAAATAATTATTTTGGCTGTATGGGAGTTATCCTGAAAAAAGATTTATCCGAAAGATGCAGGCTGGGGGTCTGGGAGATCACTGAAGATTATGATGACCTGCGTTCAAGGCTGACCCTGGAATCTGAGGAAGTTCAGAAACTCGAAGGATTCAAAAATCTTAACCGCAGGCTGGAGTGGATGAGTGTAAGGGCACTGTGCAATGATCTGACCGGCATGAATTCCCGCATCATTTACAATGAAGCCAGAAAACCCTCCCTGCTTGACAATTCCTATAACATAAGCATTTCCCATTCAAATAAGCTTACTTCCATACTGATCGGACGGTACATGCGTGTTGGGATCGATATGGAATATATGTCCCACAGGATATCCAGGATTGCCAACCGGTTCATCCATGAGGAGGAAGTGATCACCCCGGAGCCGGATCTGGTTAAATACCATCTTTACATTCACTGGTGTGCCAAAGAAGCCCTGTACAAGATCTGTGACAAACAATACATTAATTTTAAAAAGAATCTGAGGATTGATCCGTTTATTCCGGCTGACAAGGGTGAGATCACCGGAACGGTTGACAACATAAAGGGTACTGATACGTACCAGCTAAGTTATATGCAGATGGATGATTATATCACAGTATGGTGCTATAAATAACTAAAAATGATTTACGCGGATATACTAACCAAGCTCAAGACAAGGAAACTATTTGCCATCCTGGTGGATCCGGACAAGCATGATGAGGAATCATTGCAACAGTTGGCCGGCCTGACAAATGACTCTGTAATTGATTTCATCCTGGTGGGCGGCAGCCTTGTTTCAGGTTCCGTTGATGAAACGGTACATGCATTAAAAGGGAAAACAAACCTGCCCATCCTCCTGTTTCCCGGGAACGTCCTGCAGATCAGTCCCCATGCAGACGCTATTCTGTTCTTAAGCCTTATATCCGGCCGGAATCCGGAATTCCTCATTGGCAACCATGTCATCGCAGCCCCCGTGCTGAAAAAATTAAATCTCGAGATCATCCCTACCGCTTATATACTTATTGAAAACGGGCGTACAACGGCTGTTGAATATATCAGTAATACCAAACCCATACCGGCAGACAAAATTGATCTGACAGTAGCAACCGCCATGGCCGGAGAGATGCTGGGACATAAAATGCTTTACCTGGAAGCTGGCAGCGGTGCCCTCAATCCAGTTAATTCAGACATGATCAGAGAGGTGAAGAAAAATACCGGTATACCATTGATCGTAGGCGGAGGCATTCATACAACAGAACAGGTCAGGCAGATTTATGATGCCGGAGCTGACATCATTGTGGTCGGATCTGTTGCGGAGGACAATACTGAGGAATTCACCTCCCTGCTGGAATTTGTAAAAGATCTCAGAAAGCAGTGATACACAGGGGGTCACTGCACAAGTTCCAGGATGATATCCCCTGTGGAAACGTTTGGACGTGAAATTTCCAGGAAATAGGATATCGTGGGTGCAATATCAATCATTTTTACCGGGCGGATCAAAGAAGATCTCTTGATCTTCCAGCCGTAAAAGATCAATGGCACATGATTGTCACCCAGGTATGATGAGTGATAGGAATTCCCATCATCTTTCTCCAGCCATCCGGGGGCCAGGTTAATAATCACATCCCCGGACCTTTTCTGGTGATATCCGTTTTGCATCTTATGAAAGATCCCTTCAGAGAAATTGGATGTCTGGAGGGTATATGAGGTAACTGCATTGGATACGCCGGTAAACTGTATCAGGAACTGTGCCGTACGATCCTGGATCTCCTGGTAGGTAATTCCTGAGGTTTCAATCAATTCGTGGTTCAAATAGATCTGCTGCCCGTAATAATACTTCACCCAGTCCCCTCGCCCATAGATGGCATTCAGGTAACTGCCCAGCAATGCCAGGGAACTCTGCGGGTTAAAATCACCGGAAGGTATCTTATGATAGGTCAGGTAGGCAGGCTGATGAGCCAGGCCATGATCGGAAGTCAGGATAAACAGGGTGTTTTGTTCACCCACCTGGTCGTCGATAAAGTTTATGAAATGTGCGAGTTCCTGATCCAGCCGCAGCATGGCATCCTGCATTTCAACTGAATTTGAGCCAAAGTATTTTCCGATGTATTCATTGGCTGAAAACCCGATGGAGAGATAATCGGTATAGTCATCCTGTCCCAGTTCTTCGTTGATTACTACTGCCGTTGCAAAATCCCGCGTGAAAACATTCCCATATGGTGTATATTTCAGGACCCTGAAATTCCGTTGATTCCGTTTTGGTTTACTGATCTTTTCAAGGTCATAGGGAAAAACCGTCCTTCCCTCAATCCCGGTTTCAAATTCACTGGTATCGGAGGTGCTTTCTGTATATTCAGACAATGGCAACAGGGTCTCCCAGGTCCTGTCAAGATATGATTCAGCCAGGTTTTTTTCATTGAACTGCCGGACCCATCCAGGCAATGAATCCATGTAATAGCTGCTGCTTATCCAATGACCGGACAGGTTATCATACCAGAATGCATAATTGGCCGAATGTCCTGCCGATAAAATGGCAGCATTATTGTCCAGTGCAAGCCCTATTACTTTTGACTTGAAATTCGTAGCGAGACGGATCTCATCCCCAATGGTCGATGCCAGCATCTGTTTCGGAGAGAACTGTCCTGATTCAAAATTGCCTCCGACTGTTCTGGTTTTATCATCAGCCACACAGTATACCACTTCTTCCTGGAGATTATTATACCAGTTATTGGAAATGATACCATGATGCGACGGCGGTGCCCCTGTAGCAATGGTGGCATGTCCCACCGCTGTTTCATTGATCAGGTAATCATAGGCCGCATTTTTGCAGAAAGTCCCTGATATTACCAGCCTCTTTATCCCTTCATCACCGAATTTATCCCAGTAGCGGTGGATATAATCGTACCGCATCTGATCAACCACCATGCAGACTATCAGTTTTGGTTTTTCTGAAGGGATGCGGTTGTGGTTTTGGGGAAAGACCGTGGATGGGATGAGAACCAGGGAATTAACAATGGCAACAAAAAAGAGATTTTTCATATCACAATACTGCGAAAAATAAGATCAACAATCTGCTAAATAACGGGCAAAGGTACGTTTTTATTTCTATTGGATTTTATAGATCTTCCTTGTAATTGTTGATGCCGGGGAAATGAACCGGAGGATATAAACACCCTGATCAAGACCATTGGCATCGAGCCGGTAACTGTATTTGCCTGCCATCTCATGGATACGCCGTTCATCGAAAACCAATCTTCCTTTCAGATCATACAACCTGATACGGTACCTGCCAGGTATCCTGGCTGTATATGAAATTAATGAACGGTGTTTGAACGGATTGGGGTAAATATCAAGCCTGTCCAGGTCGGGTATGCTTGTCCCCGTTTGAACAAGTTGAATGTTAACCCGGGTAGCCCTGTCATTTTCAACTGTCACATCCCTTACTAATATCGTATCATAGCCGGGAGCCGACACTTCCAGGTTCCAGGTACCCGGGCTTACCAGCCTGGCAAAATAACCCGTAGCCTTATTACTGACAGAGTATGATCTCTCCTTCTCATGATCCTGCACCCGGACAACCGCCTCTACCGGTTCGCCATTTGCTTTATCCCTTACCGTTCCCTGTATACCGAACAGGCTGTTTTCCATGTACTGCAGCATAGAAGGATAGTTATAATGCCAGAAATAAGGCAGTTCCTCCGGTCGGGGGAATTTTTGATTACTGACCTCCAGGGTCACTTCCCTGCCATGAAGAAAGTAGGTGACGTAATCCATCCTGCCTCCTTTGATAGCGTACCATTCCCAGCCAACGACTACCCCATCGTCAAAGCTCGACATGTACAGGACAGGGTAGGCTCTCTGCTGGGCGGTATCGGCATATTTATGGCCTGCCCAGTTGAACCAGGCATCATCCACATGATTATGACTAAAAGCGTCCCATGGATAATCCACCACCTCTATCCCACCATGGAAATTGGCTGAGATCACAGGGTGTATACTGTCCATGAACTGCATCTGGGCCAGGTTTTCCGGCTGGTATTCCATACCATCAGGATGTTCAATGCCATCAATGCCGGGGAAATTCCTGTTAAGATCCGCATAATTCAGGTTGAAGCGTCTTGGCATGCTGATTTTGTCATCGCCGTTCCAGTAGGTACCATCAGGATTGGCCAGGGGGTTGATCCATATCTCCACATTGTCGACCAGGCGGGTTACCAGGGAGTCTTTGCCATAATTAGCCAGCAAATGATCTGCCAATCTTAGCAGGAGTATATAGCCTGTTGTCTCATCTCCATGCATGGTGGATGAATAATAGAAGACTGGTTCGGGTTCCTTCACATCCGGCCGGCGGGTAATTTTAATGGCCAGGATGTCTCTTCCGTCGACACTCTTTCCAAGGGTTTGCAGCCTGCATATGTCAGGATAATCAGCATGAAAACCAAGCATCATATTGACATAGTCACCATGGCCGGGGTAGCTGTCCCAGTCCCCCGGAAACACTCCGTCACTCTTCTTGTACGGAACCTCCCTGCGTACATCAATGATCCTGAACGGGATACCATGACTTACAATTTTACCGAAGCCGGACTGGTTGGCATATATCCTGTAACCATCCCTTAACTTCCGGTCCACCGATATCCACCCTGAAAGTTCCTCAAGGTCGGAATTGCTTTCAGGATATATTTCAAGGATGATTTCCCCTCTCTCCTCCAGGATCTCACAGGCCAGTTCCATATCCTGGCCGGTAACTTCCTGTGCCAGAAGTGTTGAAGCGGATATGGAAAACAGCAGGAAAAATGCTCCACCCGGTATGATATTATTCAATGTCCCGTTAAACATTAAAACGAACGTAGATTACATCTCCATCAATCACGATATACTGTTTCCCTTCCACGGCCAGTTTACCCACATCGCGGCAGGCACTTTCAGAGCCCAGATCGATATAATCCTGGTATTTGATCACCTCTGCCCTGATAAAACCCCTTTCCATGTCCGAATGGATCGCACCGGCTGCCTGCGGGGCAGTGGACCCCCGCCGGGTGGTCCAGGCCCGTACCTCTTTCGGTCCGGCAGTAAAGAATGAGATCAGGTTGAGCATGCTATATGCGGAATGGACCAACCTGTTCACGCCGGGCTCAGCCAGTCCGGCATCCTGCAGAAAAGCCTGCCGGTCATCCGGATCCTCCAGTTCAGCAATATCTGATTCCAGTCCGGCTGCAATCACCAGTATCTCGTTCTCCTGTCCCACAAGAGCCTCACGGACCCTGTCGACATAAGCATTTCCGGATATTGCAGAGGCCTCATCAACATTGCAGACAAATATCACCGGTTTGGCCGTAAGCAGGAACAGGTCATAGAAGTATTTTTTATCCCCGGAATCAATACCGGCTGTTCTCACCGATTGAAAAGATTCCAGATGCTCTTTAACAGCCCCTAAAACCTCCAAACCTTTTTTAGCATCCTTCTCCCCGGCCCTGGCTGCTTTCTCGAGCTTTTCCATTCTTTTTTCCACCGATTCGAGATCCTTGACCTGCAATTCCAGGTCAATGGTCTCCATATCCCTGACGGGATCCACTGTGCCATCTATATGCGGAAGCTGATCATCATCGAAACATCTTAATACGTGGATCAATGCATCTGTATTGCGAATATCTCCCAGGAACTGGTTCCCTATCCCTTCCCCGTGGCTGGAGCCCTTGATAAGTCCGGGAATATCCACTATCTCCACCGTAGCCTGTGTGGTTTTCTGGGGTTGGACGATCGCTGACAGCTTCTCCAGCCTCGAATCCGGCACGCTGATGATCCCAAGATTGGATTTGTTCGAACTGAAAGCAAAACTTGAAGATTCAGCACGTGTATTTGAGATACAGTTAAACAGGGTTGTTTTTCCTGTATTGGTGATGCCGATGATGCCGCAGTTCAATGCCATATTTTTCTGTAAAGATACAAATGTGAATAAAATAAAAATCTTAAATTTAAGGCTTGTTTTCAGAACCAAATAACTTAAAGCGAATATGAACAAAGAGATTTTATTGAAAACTGCGGATAACATCCGTATCCTTTCAGCTGCCATGGTGGAAAAAGCCAATTCAGGCCATCCCGGGGGAGCCATGGGGGGAGCTGATTTTGTAAGTGTATTGTTTTCCGAGTTCCTGAGATTTGATCCGGAGGATATGTCCTGGCCCAACCGCGACAGGTTTTTCCTGGATCCAGGCCACATGTCCCCCATGCTTTACTCAGTACTATCACTGGTCAATGCTTTCAGCATGGATGACCTGCAGCAATTCAGGCAGTGGGGGAGTCCCACTCCCGGCCACCCGGAACTAAATGTAAAAAGGGGTGTCGAGAACACTTCAGGTCCCCTTGGCCAGGGCCATGCTATAGCAATAGGCGCTGCAATAGCCGAAAGGTTCCTTTGCCAGCGTTTCGGAGAATGGATGGCACATGACATATATACCTTTATTTCAGACGGGGGCATACAGGAAGAGATCTCCCAGGGTGCAGGCCGGCTGGCAGGATACCTGGGCCTCTATAACCTGGTCATGTTCTATGATTCCAATGATATCCAGCTGTCGACTAAAACAGAGGCCGTAACCACAGAAAACACAGCAAAAAAATATGAATCCTGGGGATGGAAGGTCAAAACCATTGAAGGTAATAACATCGGACAGATCTACCAGGCTCTGGCAGAAGCCAGGGATGAGAAGGAAAAACCATTCCTGATAATTGGCAAAACCATCATGGGCAAGGGGGCCGTTACCGAATCCGGTGATCCTTTCGAGGGACAGGTATCGACTCACGGTATGCCGCTTGGAAGCGCGGGTGCTTCCCTGGATAAATCCATTGAGAACCTTGGCGGCAATCCGGGGAATGCATTCCATATCTTTCCCGAGGTAAAGGAGCATTATAAAAATGTGTTGAAGGGAAAAGCTGCCGATGTGAAACAACGTAAAGAAGCTCAGGCAGCCTGGGAAAAGGAGAACCCGGCACTGGCAAAAAAACTTGCCGGTTTCATATCGAATGATTTGCCTTCTATCGATTTCTCACAAATAGTTCAGAAAGAAAACGCTGCTTCGCGGGGCGCTTCAGGTACAGTACTATCCCATTTTGCCGGGAAAGTGGAAAATATGATCGTTGCATCTGCTGACCTGTCCAACTCTGACAAGACGGATGGTTTTCTTAAAAATTCCAAAGCATTCAGCAGGCATGATTTCAGTGGTGCCTTTCTGCAGGTGGGTGTTGCGGAGCTGACTATGGCAGCAGTCGCCAACGGAATGGCACTTCATGGCGGGATCATCCCGGTATGTGCCACTTTCTTTGTCTTTTCTGATTACATGAAACCGGCAGTAAGGATGGCAGCATTGATGCAACTGCCTGTTAAATATGTATGGACCCACGATGCATTCCGGGTCGGTGAGGACGGGCCTACACACCAGCCAGTGGAACAGGAAGCACAGATCAGGCTGATGGAACAATTATACAACCACTCCGGGAAAAGAAGTTGCCTTGTACTGAGACCGGCAGATTCAGCAGAAACCACAGTAGCCTGGAAAATGGCTATTGAAAACACAGAAACACCTACGGCGCTTATCCTGTCGAGGCAAAATATCAAGGATATACCAGTCATTCATGGCTCCGACCGGTATACCGATGCCCTGCAGGCGGAAAAAGGGGCCTATATTGTGCAACATTCAGCCGGTAAACCGGACCTGATCCTGATTGGAAATGGTTCGGAGGTAACCACCCTGCTCGAAGGGGCCGGTAAGCTGAACCAGGAAAAGAACCTGAATGTCCAGGTTGTTTCAGCCATATCCGAAGGCCTTTTCAGGGAGCAGGACCTGGCTTACCAGCAGGAAGTGATCCCTGATGGTATACCCATTATGGGATTAACGGCAGGATTGCCGGTGACCCTGGCTGGACTGGTGGGTGCCAAAGGGAGGAGTCTGGGAATGGTAAGCTTTGGATATTCAGCGCCTTACAAGGTATTGGATGAAAAATTCGGCTTCACTCCTGATAATGTATTCAATGAAGCCCTGACCTACCTGGAGGAATACAAATAGGCAAGGGACAAAACAACGTTATATACTAAACCCCGAATAATTTCGGGGTTTTTTTATCGTTATTTACAGGCAAAGCAACTATTTTTAAATATTTTAGTATAAGTATTGGTCAGATGATATTACACAAACTCCCAGATAAAAAAGCTCTGGTCAGGAGAGTGCAGACCCTCTCTCTCATACTGTTACTCTCCATACTGCCTTCCATGCAACTGGCAGGCCAGATAGAAGAGGTGGTGGAAGGCGGATTCGTCAACACCAGGATCCTGTTCGTGTTTGACGGCTCACAGAGCATGTCGGGTTACTGGGAAAGTGATGTAAAGATCAATATCGCCAGGAATTTTCTTATCCATGTTGTCGACAGCCTGGAAACCCTGCCCAATGTACAGATGGCACTCCGGGTATACGGTCACCAGAGTCCCGTGGTACTGCAGGATTGCAGGGACACCAAACTGGAGGTAACCTTTGACATCAACAATGCACATAAGATCAGGCAAAAGCTTCGTTTCGTAAAACCCCTGGGCAATACGCCGATCGCCTATTCCCTCGAGCAATGTGCGAATGATTTCCCACCCTGTGCAGAATGCCGTAACATCGTCATACTGATCACTGATGGTATAGAAGAATGTGGAGGTGATCCCTGTGATGTTTCACTCAAACTTCAAAGCAGGGGGATTACCCTGAAACCATTTATAATCGGGATAGGGGTTGACCCGAATTTTAAAAAAACATACGATTGCGTAGGGTACTTTTTCAATGCAGCAAAAGAGGATAATTTTAAAGATGTGCTGCGGGTAGTAATAACCCAGGCCCTGAACACAACATCGGCCCAGGTCAACCTGCTCGACCAGGATCATCAGCCAACCGAAACGGATGTCAATATGACATTCTACGATGTCTTTTCCGGGAAAGTCCTTCATAATTTTGTACACACCCTCAACCATAAAGGCAATCCGGATACCCTGTATCTTGATCCATTGGTCACCTACCGGCTGGAGATCCACACCATCCCTCCCATCATTATTGACAATGTCTCGGTAACCGCCGGAAAACATACCATCATCGCTACAGATGCACCCCAGGGCCACCTGGAAGCCATAACACCTGGCCGTACACATTACCGGGATATGCAATTCATCGTCCGGCAGTATGGAAAGGCTGGAACCCTGCACTTCCAGAAAATCGATGAGATAGGGAAATACCTGGTAGGGCGTTATGATATAGAGATCCCCACCGTCCCTGCAATCCTGCTAAACGATATCGTTATAAGCCAGAGCCATACCACCACCATTGAGATCCCGCGCCCCGGCATTGTCACCTTCTTATCGCTTAATCCCGGATATGGAAGTTTGTATGAAGAAAGAAACGGCAAATTGATCAGGATCCATAACCTTGATCCCACAAAGAAGAATCAGTCACACACCATCCAGCCCGGATCCTATACGGTGGTATTCAGGTCCAGGAATTCAAAAAATACTTTCAGTACCATATCGAAGACCTTCAGGGTCAGGGCAGGCAGCTCATCTGCCATCGAACTCTATAAATAATATATGCCGGATTAAACCTTCCATGATTATCAGCATCAAAGAAGGGAGACGGGAAATTCCGGAGATTCTCAAATTTGTTACCATTGGCCGACCAGCATGACAAGGAACTGATTCAGCGATTCCGAGAGAACCGGAATTATGCATTTAACCTGATCGTCAGAAAATACCAGGAACGTTTGTACTGGCATATCAGGAAAATGGTTATTTCCCATGATGATGCGGATGATGTATTGCAGAACACTTTTATCAAGGCCTACCAGGGACTGGAGAAATTCAGGGAGGATGCCTCACTTTTCACCTGGCTGTACCGTATAGCAACGAATGAATCACTGACTTTCCTGAAAAAAGAAAGAAGCCGGTTTTTCCAGCCCATAGGTGATTACCAGCATCAACTGGAAAGAACCCTTGTGAGTGAACCTCACTTCGATGGTGATGAATTACAGTTGAAATTACAAAAGGCCATCATCCGCCTGCCGGAAAAACAAAGGCTGGTTTTTAACATGAAATATTTTGATGAAATGAAATATGAAGATATGTCAGCCATACTGGGTACATCTGTAGGAGCCCTGAAAGCCTCCTATCACCATGCACTAAAAAAAATTAAACAGTATTTGACAGAAGATTAAACCTTTTGAATATCTTTTCGTCTAACTAATTAGAGATAAACGCAATGAAAGCAAAGGAAAATATACCTGAAGAAATTCCCGGAATGTCCGGGAAAATCCCTTTCGGTGTTCCTGACAATTACTTCGACGAACTCCCTTCAAGGATACAGGAAAGGCTGTCTGAAACACCGGCCGTCTCCATTTCACGGGGTTATCCTGTCCGCCGGAGTCTTGCCCTGGCCGCCATGTTCATTGGTTTGGTCACAGTTGGTTATTTCGGCCTGAAGATGATATTGAACGGGCAGGATGCCGGGATGTTATCGGAAGATGAGGTCTCCACTGCCATCGAATATTTTGGAGACCAGTTTGATGATGATATGCTGATTGCAGCAATTGTTGAATCTGACATCGACCTTGGCCCCCAAGATGCTGATAATGAAACAGATATAATTATTGAATTTCTCTCAAGCGAAGAGATTGACTTCAACGAAATTTTAATCGATTATTAAAATGTCAGCCATGAAATTTACAGTCCGTATACTTACACTGATCCTCATGCTATGTAATCTTACCCTGGCATTGAATGCACAGGAACGCAAAGGACGAGAAGAACACATTGAGAAATTCAGATCGATGAAGATTGCTTTTTTCACGGAAAGGCTTGAACTGACCCCCGGAGAGGCCGAGATATTCTGGCCTGCTTATAACGAACATGAGAAAGAAAAGCGGGAAATTTCCCGGTACAAGCATTTCAGGCCAAGAAATATAGATGAGCGGTTAGAGAATATGACTGATGAGGAAGCTGAGGAGATGGTTGATGAAATGATGGAGGCCAGAAAGAAGGAGGTCCAGCTGGCAGCAGCCTTCCACGAAGATCTTAAAAAAATCCTCCTCCCAAAGAAGGTCATGAGGTTCTACATTACCGAAATTCAATTCCGGGAATATATGCTGCGCAGGATTCGTGATGAACGTGGTAGCGGTCCCAAGAAAAAAGGTGAAAATCCGCCTCCCGGATCCCTTCTCCCTTGAAAGGTTCATAATTTAGCTGTAATTTTGCATATGTCCGGTAATTTATAAAGCATATGCTGAGGACCCTTTGTTACCTTCTACTGGTTCATGCATTGTTCATGAACTGCTCCGGAATAACACGGAAAACCGAAATGTCTGGAAATGGAAATCAACCTGATAGTACTGCCTGGTGGAAAAGCAGGGCCGACAGGATGGTTGAATCCCAGATTGTCAGCAGGGGTGTTAAGGATCCGGATGTGATACGGGTCATGAAAAATACACCCAGGCATAAATTCATCCCGGCACATCTCAGGGATCATGCCTATAATGACAATCCTCTGCCCATTGGTTCAGGTCAAACCATTTCCCAGCCTTACATCGTGGCATTGATGACCGAATACCTGCAACTGACAGGATCTGAGAAAGTCCTCGAGATCGGGACAGGATCCGGCTACCAGGCCGCTGTGCTGGCGCCACTGGTGGATACCTGTTACTCCATTGAGGTGGTGAAGGCCCTCGCCAGGGAAGCAGCCGAAAAACTGGATGTTCTGAACCATGACAACATCGTAGTAAAATGGGGGGATGGCTATCAGGGCTGGCCGGAACATGCTCCCTTCGACAGGATCATCATCACTGCCGCACCGGAAAAGATCCCTGAAAAACTGGTGGAGCAACTGGCCATAGGAGGACGAATGGTGCTTCCTGTAGGCAGTCATTTCCAGGAACTCATCCTGATCACCAAAACCAAAAAAGGCATACACAGAAAAAGCATCATTCCGGTCCGGTTCGTTCCCATGGTCCATCCTTCCGATCCCATCCCCGACAAATAGTCATCTCTTGAAAAGCAAATTCGGCTTATATACTGCCATTTCCATCGTAATCGCCAATATGATCGGGACAGGTATATTTACCAGTCTCGGGTTTCAGGTACTTGAACTGCGCACCGGGTTTGCCCTGCTGTTCCTGTGGCTTCTGGGAGGTATCTCTTCCCTGATCGGTGCCATGGCTTATGCTGAACTGGGGACTGCCATGCCGCGTTCCGGGGGTGAATATCATTTCCTCTCCAGGATCTATCATCCGGCCCTTGGGTTTATTTCCGGCTGGATATCTTTTATTGTGGGTTTTGCCGCACCCACAGCAGCAGCAGCTACGGCGCTCAGCGCCTACCTGATGGCAGCCATAGCCATAAGCCCAGGGGAAGGCCTTTTCAACGCCGGCCAGATCACTTCCATCCTTGTGATCCTGTTGCTATCCATGCTTCATGCAAGGTTTAAAAGGGCCGGGGCAAGCTTTCAGAATATCATGACCAGCTTCAAGATCCTGGTACTACTCCTCTTTATCCTTGCAGGTATCCTGTCCAATACAGATCATACCCTTGATTTCAGTCCAAACGCTGCATCCCTGAAAGAAATTATCAGTCCCGCGTTCGCCATCGCTATCTTCTTTGTCAGTTTTGCCTATTCAGGATGGAATGCTGCCGCTTACATCATCGGGGAGATGGACAGGCCGGGCAGGAATATCCCGGTCAGCCTGATCATGGGAACACTCCTGGTCACCCTGCTTTACATGGGGATCACCTATGTATTCTTAAAAGTCATCCCCCTTGGCACGATGGCCGGAAGAATTGAGATCGGATTTTTATTCGGACAGGAGTTACTGGGTGTGGATGCGGGCCGTGTCATGGGACTGCTGTTCAGCCTGCTCTTATTCTCAACCATAAGTTCGCTGGTCATTACAGGTCCGAGGGTCACCCAGGTCATGGGGGAAGATTATCCCGGTATCAGGTGGTTTTCCCATACATCAGTCTTCGATACACCTGCCCGTGCCATCTATATACAGGCCGGCATTGCCATTGTCTATTTAACAACATCCACCTTTGAACAGATGATCACCTATATCGGGTTCACCCTGAACCTGATGACCCTGCTCGCGGTACTGGGAATGATGCTGTACAGGAGGAATCTTCCATCCGGCAATGCTTCTGTTTACAGGGTCAGGCCCTACCCCTTGCTGCCCATCATATTCCTGTTGATCAATACCTGGATCATGATATATGGACTGGTTTACCGCCCTGTCGAATCCTTTGCGGGGATCATCACCGCTGTATTGGGACTCCTGGCCTGGTTCTGGCTGAAGCATAAAAGCCAGCAGCAAACAGTTTCATAATAGCTTACCGGATTTCTATACAATTTATTTTTCAAGGATGTTGAAAAAGGAGCCTCTATTTTGTACTCACCGGCACAAAATGCAGCGACGCTTCAATATCCTTAAAAATGATAAATGATGGGGTCTGCACGTTTGAGGCCGCTTACGGCTTGATTTATTCTTCCGGCAGGTCCAGTTCGACTTCCTGGAGGAACCTCACGCTTTCATTCATATCCGGATAAAGGATCCTGTCTTCATCAACAAACTCAACCCTTTCCCTGTATTGGCTGAAAAAGTTTTCCAGGTATGGTGAAGATTTGGCCGGCCTGCGAAAGTCCAGGGCCTGGGCCGCATTGAAAAGTTCAATGGCCAGGATGCGTTCCAGGTTGAGCAGTATCTGGTGGCATTTAATAGCCGCATTGGCCCCCATGCTCACATGGTCTTCCTGTCCAGCGCTGGACTCTATTGAATCAACCGAAGCAGGAGTGGATAATTGTTTGTTACGGCTCACCATGGCCGCCGCGGTATACTGCGGCATCATAAACCCGGAATTCAATCCTGGCTGTGCGACCAGGAAGGGCGGTAATCCGCGGTGCCCGCCTACCAGCTGGTAAGTCCGCCTTTCGGAGATATTCCCCAGCTCCGACATGGCAATGCACAAATTATCCAGCGCCAGGGCCAGGGGCTGGCCATGAAAATTACCGGCGGATATGATCAGGTCCTCATCCGGAAAAATCGTTGGGTTGTCCGTAACAGAATTGATCTCATTCTTGAAAACATAGGCCACATAGTTAATGGAGTCTTTGGAAGCTCCGTGAACCTGTGGAATACAGCGGAAAGAATATGGATCCTGAACATGTTTCTTGGACCGGCTGATCAACTGGCTCCCTTCAAGCAGGTAACGTATCCTGCGGGCTGTCTTGATCTGTCCCTGGTGTGGCCTGATCTCCTGGACCAGGGGATGGAAGGGTTCTATCCTGCCATCAAAGGCATCCAGCGAAATGGCAGCAATGATGTCTGCCAGTTGCGACAGTTTAAAAACCCTCAGGCAGCTGTGCACGCCGAAAGCACTCATAAACTGGGTGCCGTTCAGCAGGGCAAGTCCCTCTTTGGAGGCAAGCTTCACCGGTTCCATATCCAGTATCTTGAGCACAGACATGACAGGTTTTCTTTTCCCCTGGTAATAGACCTCCCCTTCTCCGATCAATGGCAGGCTGAGATGAGCCAGCGGGGCCAGATCACCGGAAGCCCCCAGGGAACCGTACTCGTAAACAACGGGGGTGACCCTGTGATTGAAAAACTCCACCAGCCGTTGTATCGTTGATAACTGTATGCCGGAATTGCCGTAGGCGAGGGACTGTATCTTAAGGAACAGCATTAATCGGGTTATCTCACGTGGTATCTCATCACCCTGCCCGCAGGCATGCGATAGTACCAGGTTTCTTTGCAATATCTCCAGGTCCCCATGTGATATCAACCTGTCATGCAAGGACCCGAAACCTGTATTGATCCCATATAAGGGCTCTTTTGTGTCCGCTAGTTTTTGATCAAGGTAGGTCCTGCATTTCTGGACAAGCTCTATGGATCTGCCGGAAAGCTCAAGGTCCAGTCCATCCCTCATGATCTGTTGAACCCTTCTGAACTGGAGTTCGTCCGGGGAAATCTTATGAACGGCATTATCCTTCATTCGCTACCAAAATGTGACGGATGGCCTCCTGTGTTGTCAGCTCTTTTTGCATGCCTGTTTCCATGTCCTTGATGGTTAAAATGTTTTTGATGATTTCATTCTCCCCGACCAGGGCAACAAAGGGAATGCCCTTGGCATTGGCATAGCTCATCTGCTTTTTCAGTTTGGCCTGGTCAGGGTAGATCTCGGTCTCTATCCCGGCCGCTCTGAACGCAGGCAGCAAAGTCAGAATATATTTCTCCTCCTCCCTTCCAAAATTAACGAACAGGATACGTGTCCCGGTGCTCACTTTTTCGGGAAACAGTTCAAGCTGGTGCAGTACATCATAGATCCGGTCGGCTCCGAATGATACGCCAACACCCGATACATCTTCCAATCCAAATATCCCGGTCAGGTCATCATACCGGCCACCGCCACAAACGCTGCCAATCTCCACGTCATTGGACAATACTTCGATGATGGCTCCGGTATAATAGTTCAGTCCCCTGGCCAGGGTCAGGTCCAGTTCCACGGATGCCTTCATATCCCGGTTATCGAGATACTCAAAAAGCCTGATCATCTCATTTACACCCTGTATGCCTGTTTCGCTGCCGGATAATATGTTCTTCAAGTTTTCCAGTTTCCGGAAATGATCCCCGGAAAGATTTATGATTGGTTGCAGCTTGTCCACCGCCTCCGTAGACAACCCGCGTGATCTAAGTTCTTCATTCACTTTATCGGTACCGATCTTATCGATCTTATCGAGGGCCACAGTTATGTCAGTCAGGCGGTCCCTTTCACCAATGACTTCAGCAATCCCTGCCAGGATCTTCCTGTTGTTGATCCTGATATCAATGTTCATCCCGAATCTTTCAAATACCATGTCTGTGATCTCTATCAGTTCGAATTCGTTCAGCAATGACCTGCTGCCGATAATATCCGCATCGCACTGATAAAATTCCCGGTACCGTCCTTTTTGTGGCCGGTCAGCCCTCCATACCGGCTGTATCTGGTAACGCTTGAATGGAAAGTTGATCTCGTTCCTGTGCTGTACCACATAACGTGCAAATGGGACCGTAAGATCATAGCGAAGGCCTTTTTCACTGATCTGGGTCGATAACCTGGCTATGTTTCCCCTGTGTAGCTGATCATCACCAACTCCGGAAAGGAAATCGCCTGAATTCAGGATCTTGAACAGGAGCTTGTCCCCCTCCTCCCCATATTTTCCCAGCAGGGTATCCAGGTTCTCCATGGCCGGAGTTTCAATCGGCTGATAGCCATAAAGCCTGAAAACATCTTCAATCGTGCTGAAAATATACCTCCGGCGTGCCATTGCATCCGGGGAATAATCACGGGTCCCCTTGGGTATATTTACCTTCTTCACTATTTGCTGATCTTCTTCAGGTCTTTTGACAGAAAGCCATCCGGTTTTTTATCATTGATCATATGATAATCGAAATAATAGAAGCTGGCATCTGCTGCTCCGATCAGGACCTTGTAACATCTTGCTTTCAGCCTGGTACCTTCCGGCCCGACCTTGTGCAGGAAGACCACATCTTCATCCCTGTCTGAAATGGCCTGCCGGATCTCCTCCCTGGTAACCAACTTAAAATCATAGGGGTAGACCTTCCTTATCCGTGAAGTTGAGTTCACATCATTTGCCATTTCATCCTCAAGCAGGTATAATGTTTTTTGCTTCACACCTTTAATGTTATCATTATAATGCTTGAAAACTTTGGTTGAAATGATCTCGGGATTGGCATGGATCAGCCTGAGATGCTGCTGGGCGAAACGGACAAGGATACCAAGCTTGTAGTTATAGGACTCGTCTTCAACATTGGTGTATGATACGGGGACGGATACCAGGTCAGGCATCATGCCAATGTGAAAATAATCTCCCCCCAGGGAAACATTCAGGAACCTGTATTTAGCATTCAGTTTATCCTTCTCAAAAACTACCGTGGCGAGAAACAGGAAGGAATACTCCGGATTCATTCTTTTCTCTTCAAACTCAGAAAAGGGTATGATCTCATATTCTGTAATATCCCATTCTTTTGCCATAACCTCTTCAATTTCAGCATCAAAGGTGTTCAACGGGTTTTTATCCTTGACGACCAGCGTTTTGGTTTTAAGGAAGTGGTCGAGATCGTCAGGTGTCGGCACATACTGTGCACTGACCAGTAAGGAGAAACTTACCAGTATGAGAAATACGATGGTTCTTTGCATTGTAATTGAAATGTTAGAATTTGGGTATGTATAAAGGATTTCGTTCATTAAACTTCCTGAGGTACAAGAATTTCAATTGCCGCCTTTTCTTTTTACTCAGCTGGGCAAACTCATCATGCAGTTCCGGGTCTTTCATTAACAGCATTTCTAGGGCCTCTACATCATAATCAAATACCTTCCCTCCGTCAAAATCATAAAGGTATTGTCTCATTTCGGAGGAAGCATAATTCTGAGGATACCTGCCATAACGATAATAATAATCGTAAGGATTGTAATAATAGGGGTCATAATGTCTTGAGTCATAGGTAGTAACTGTTGCAACAAAATGGCAGATCCTCCCCACTATGGTGATCCTGTGATATTTTTCATCAATGGCCACATACAGGATCCCGTTCCTGCTGAATCCCCATACATGCTTTGATTTCACTTCCTGCTTCATACCGAGATGGTCATAGAACAGCAGATTCTTATTTTCAAGTACTTTAGTGTAATACTCCCTGTCATCATAATCCACATTGGTAATTACCCTGGATTTGGGAATGGGAGCATTCTTCCTTACCTGCATATTATTGAGGAATATGCCTTCCCGGAATTTAAACTCCGGTGTATATCTGATCATGTTCAGGGTATCCTGCTGCTGTTGAGAGAATATGCCCGCAGGCATGAACCAGATGACAAATACTGCCAGTACACCCCCCCGGAGCCTGTATTTCATCTTATCCATATTCATAAAAAGTTCTTTTAGTGAATCATATCAGCACACACAAACAACGTACCAACTTCCCGGGTATTATCTGATATGACAAGAATCATATATGGCTTTTCGTGCAGATTGTTTTTTTACGTATATTTATGAACAAATCTGTTTATCAGCCACCTGCAAATTTACGCATAATAAATCCACGAATTGATGCTTACTCAAGAGAAAATACTTAAATTTTTCTCTTTCGGATTAAACGAAAAAACAGAGTCTCAGATACAGACCCGCATACTGCTAACTAACATATTCAGTTCTCTGGGTATCGTTTTCTTTGTCGGATTTGCAGTCACGGCGCTTTTTCACCAGCTTTACTGGCTCTCCCTCATCCTTTTTACAGCCGGACTGCTCACCTTATTCAATACCATTTTCCTTGTCAGGACGCAACGGATCCATTATGCAGTCGGATTTTTACTTGGACTGATGGCCGTTTTACTCCTGGTCATTCTCATACACGGAGGAACCAATGGTACAGGACATTTATGGGGATTGACCTTCCCGGTGATTGCATTGATCCTGCTTGGCATTAAAAGGGGTAGCATAGCCTCGCTGGTTTACATGGTCTTATCAGCAGTTGTACTTTTTGGCAAGTTCCCGTTTGTACAAGTTGATTATGAATTCACATTCAGTACGAGGTATATATTTTCCTACCTTGGTTTTTACATACTGATATATGTTTTTGAATACCTGCGTGTGTATAATGTCCAGAAACTGGACAAAGCACTTGAGGAAGCCAATTTTGAGTCCCGCACCAGAGATGAATTCATATCAAAACTGTCTCACCAGTTAAGGACATCCCTGAACAACATCACCCTGGTCAGCAACCTGGTCAGCAAATCCGAACTGACCGACGAACAAGGCGATCTTATTAATACCATTCTGGCATCAACCAATAACCTGGTAGAGGCTATCAATAATATCGTTAAAGTTTCCAATATAGATCTTCAAAGTGTAAGGGAGGCCAGCATCTCCTTTGATCTTGCATCTGCCGTTGAGAACATCCTGCAGCTGTTTTCTACCTCGGAATACGAGGGATTGAATGTTACACTGGAACCCGATGCCACCCTTTCCAACCAGGTCATCGGTGATCCAATCAGGATAAAGCAATTATTCCTGAACCTTGTCGAAAACATCCTTAAACTGGGTCAGGCCAATCATCAGATGAACATTCATATCAAGATCCTCAACTACCGGGAAACAGATGCAAAGCTTACGCTCAGATTCAAAATAATGGCCTGTTTGGCCCCGAAACCAGCAGGGAAGACAAGGGAAGCCAGAACCAGTGTTAAGTGCAAACTACCGGTACCATTAGAGGAACTGGATTTGAGCATACCTGAAAAGTTTGTGGATATTCTGGGGGGAGTGCTTGTTACAGAAATCTGTGAGGATCATACCCTGTTTAACTTTGACCTGGAATTCGAAAAGAGCAATAAGAAACTCAAAAAGGGAGCTAAAGGATCGCACTTTGGTGTGGAAGATATCAGGACAATCAGGAAGGTGGAATTGAAAGATGCAAATATCCTGCTTGTTGAAGATAATCTGATCAACCAGCGGATTGTTGTATTAAGCCTTGAACCCCTTATCAAGAACATCGATCTTGCCCTGAACGGCAAGGAAGCCCTGGACAAATTCGGGACAACAAATTATGACCTTATATTAATGGATATTCAGATGCCGGTCATGGATGGATTCCTTGCCACGAAGAAAGTCAGGGAGATAGAGACCAGCTCAAACTCATATACACCCATCATTGCCATCACTGCCAATGCAATGGCAGGGGACCGTGAAGCCTGTCTCGCGGTTGGAATGGATGATTATATTAGCAAACCTTTCCAGGTTGATGTGCTGGTGGAAAAGATGAAGACGCTCCTGGCCAAATCTGTGGACGTCTAGCCAGCATTGATCAGCGTACTTCCGGCCTGATCCCTATGACAAGGATATCATCCACCTGGTCCGTGCCACCCTTCCACTCCTCAACGCTGGCATCAAGTATGGAACGTTGTTTCTCCATCGGCAGTTTATGAATGGTCAGCAGGAGATGTCTGAACCTGCGGTATTTGAATTTTTTGCCATCAGGTCCGCCAAACTGGTCTGCATATCCATCTGAGAAAATATAGATTACATCATTTTTCTGAAGGTAGATCTTGTGGCTTTTAAATAATTTCCGTTCAGTAGAAAAATGAATATCGGCACCCACGGAGAACCGGTCTGCCTTAACCTCTATAATGGTTTCATTACGAACAAGATACAATGGATTAAATGCGCCGGAATAATCCAGGGATTTTTCTTTAATATCAAGGATACATAGTGAAAGATCCATTCCGTCATTCAGGTAAACCTGTTCTCCATCTGAGAAGATCTCTGAGAAATTCTCGTTCAGTGTATCCAGGATCATGGCCGGGTTGCTGCCCTGTTTACTGGCCGTAATTTTTCTGAATAATTCAAACCCTATGATGGAGACAAACGCGCCAGGTACACCGTGCCCTGTACAATCTACTGCTGCAACATAGATCTTGTTGCCATGTTGGTTTATCCAGTAGAAATCCCCGCTGACAATATCTTTTGGTTTGAACAGCACAAAGGAATCAGGCAAAATAGCCCGGAAACTATCAGAAGATGGCAACAGGGCGATCTGAATCCGTTTGGCATAGAGGATGCTGTCAGTAATATTTTTATTCTTCATGACCAGTTCTTCTCTTTGCCTTGAAATCTCCTTTGCAGATATTTCTTTCTCCCGAAGAATCCGGTTGGTCCTTCTCAGGCTGCTTGTCCTGATCCGTATAGCCAGCATAATAAGAAGAATACCCAATACAACATATATAATGATGGCCAGGGTTTTACTCCAGAAGGGGTATGGGATAACAATTTCGATCTGGATCTCGTCATCCGAATAGAGCAGGTCATTATTTGATCCTTTTATAGCTAGGGTGTATGTACCCGGACTTTGATTGAACATGGTATGATAATGCTGCTCCCCGATGTGGATCCAGAGACCGTCCTGGTCTTTCCTGACCAGTTTATACATATACTGGTTCCTCTCAGGCGCTGTGAATTCCAGTGCTGAGAACTGTATGGTAATAATTTGTACGCCATGTGAAACAATGACGGTAGATACCCGATCGAGGAAAATTGGCAAAGAGTTGCCTCCCTGTTCACGTCTCTTTACGTACTGTGTGAATGACAACCGTGGTTTATGTGAATTGTAAAGAATGGAATCCGGGTGAAAGATATTCAGTCCTGATATTCCGCCAAAATACAACCTGCCCTCCTTATCCCGGTAACAGGAACCAGGCAGGTATTCGTAGTTTTGTAATCCGTCTGATGAGCCATACTGTATGAAGGACTCCACTTCAGGATCATATCTGGACAAACCACGGTCGGAGCTCAACCACAGATTCCCGTTTCCGTCTTCCTGTATCCCGTAAATCCTGAGTTCAGCCAGCTCAACCGGGTCAGAGAAATAGATAAAGGAATTACTTTCAGGATCATACCTGTTTAAGCCTGAGGCGGTACCTACCCAGAGCTGTTTCTCTGAATCAAGCAGCAATGAAAGTACGGTATTATTATTGATATTGGAAGACTGGTTCAAAATGCCTGCCTGGAAAACCTCATCCCGTTCCTCCTGGGGAAGGTATTTTATCAGGCCAACTGAAGATCCAACCCATATCCAGCCCCGGTGATCCTCCAACACACAATAAACATCCTGCAGGGCCAGCATTTCAGCACCATTATAAATCGTGTGGCGGCTTCTTATCTGTCCCTCTTCCGGATCATATTTATGCAGGCCGTTGGAAGCAGCAAACCAAATATTTCCGTTTGAGTCCTCGAAGATATCATTTACCTGCTGCCCGTTAAAGTGTCCGCAGGATACACGAGGCTCCCGGTCACAAAAACGGTAAAACTGGTTTGACCCGGCCTTCATTACATTCACCCCGTCCCCAGTACCTACCCAGAGATTTCCTGATTTATCCCTGTAAATCTTATTAATTTGATCGTGTATAAGCCGCCTGCCTGGTCCGGCATTTCTAGCATACCTTCTAACCTCACCACTTTCCTTACTGACATGGTTCAGTCCCCTGCCACTGGTACCCAGCCAAAGATCACCATTTTCTTCCTGGTAAATACTGGATATCATATAGGAAGATAATCCACTTATAAGGGGATTACGCTGATTGATGACCTGGAACTTACGCTGTTTCTGATCGATTTTTACCAATCCTCCATAAGTCCCCAGCCAAAGTATCTCAGAAGCATCTTCAAAAATGGTGTAAATACTAGTAAAGGGAGTATGCAGTTCATCCCGGTTAAATGAACTATAAATCCTGGCATCTGAAAGATCGGGCTGAATCATTATCAAGGCCTGGTCTGTCCCCGCCAGCAGGGTACCACTACTGTTGCCAGACAGAGAATTTACAGCTATCCCTTCCAGATCGGGAATGGAATCACCCACATCTATGAATACACTGTCCCGGCGGTTATAAAGGTAAAGCCCATCCGCTGTTCCAATCCAGATCTGATCCTTCTGATCAATGTACAGGACCCTGACATTATCACTTTTCAATCCGATGTTGTTGGAAACTGAATAACGGATTATGCTTTGTGATTTTTTGTCAAAGACCTGGAGCCCGTCCTTGGTCCCTATCCAGATCTGTCCGTCACGGTCTTCTACCATGGAAGAAGCAGCTGGATTACCGCCAGGATTTTGTTCATCAAAATAAAGTGTAAATGGGGTAAACTGGCTGGTTTCAGGATCAAACATTTCGAGTCTTCGCCCTGTCCTGATCCAGACATGGCCTTCATCGTCCTCCAGCACAGCATAGATGGCTGGTTTCTCATAGGTGGCTGAATCCCTGTTCCCTGGTATCATGTATGACCACATATAACCACCCAGCCTGTCAAGTCTGTTTAGTCCATAATCCGTACCAACCCATAAGATTCCGTCCCTGCCTTCAGCCAGGCAGCGGATGGTATTGTTAGAAAGGGAGACAGTATCAGGCTGGTACCGGAAGTGATCGAAAGAATAACCATCGTACTTATTTAACCCATCCTGGGTCCCAATCCACAAAAAGCCAAGGGAATCCTGGAGGATCGTATGGACCCTGGACTGGCTTAAACCGGTATGTGCAGTGAACAAATTTCCATATAACTCTGCAGTCTGGGCCGCCGAGTTGAAAGTTGTCATCAAGCCACAGATGAGAAGGCAGACGGCAAATCGTATATTACGGAATCTGTGCATACAGGGTAGCTAAAATAACATTTATTACCCTCTTTAGCAATGCCCCCAGATGATCAAGCGCTTTGGCCTGCCTTTTGAACGATGTCCTCCAACATTTGGGTGGTAAGGGATTTGGGCCTTTCCAGTGGATATAACAGGGCCCTGTCCCATATGATATTGGCAGTGATCCCAAGGGTCCTGCCGATGCCGAACAATACTGTATAGAATTCATATTCCGTGATCCCGTAGTGCCATTGAATCATCCCTGAATGTGCATCCACATTGGGCCAGGGATTCTTGGCATGACCATGTTCCTGTAGGATTGGTGGCACTACCTTATACAGCATATCGACATACTGGAAAAGCTCATCCTGCTTCATATGCTTAAGTGCAAATTCGCGCTGTACAGTGTATCTTGGATCCGTTTTGCGAAGAACAGCATGTCCGAATCCCGGGATTACCTGCCCGGCATTCAAAGTATCCCACACGAACTGTTTCATCTCCTCTTCAGAGGGTACCTTTCCATCCATTCTATTCATCAAATCCTGTAACCAGCGCAATACCTCCTGGTTTGCCAATCCATGTAAGGGACCAGCCAGTCCATTGATCATGGCCGAAATAGACAGGTAAATATCGGAGAGAGAACTGGCCACCAGGTGGCCTGTATGTGCACTCACATTGCCGCTCTCATGGTCGGCATGCAGGATGAAATACATCCTGGAAACGTCATCGTATGGGGGTTTTTGTCCCATCATATGGGCAAAATTTCCACCCATATCCAGCTTCGGATCCGCCTGGATCTGCTGGCCATTCTTATACAATTTGGCATAAATATAGGACCCGATCTCCGGTAATTTGGCTACGAGATTCAGTGCATCTTCATAGGTCGGTTCCCAGTAATCCTTTTTTGGAATGCCGGCAAGATATTGCTGGTTGAATTGAGATTCCCTGCTGAGGGCCAGGATGGCCGCCGAAAATATGGCCATAGGGGGACTCTTGGATGGAAAGGCATCGATGACCTCATAGACATATCCAGGGAGTACACTTCGCTCACGGAACTCATCAATAACTTCGCCCACTTCCGCTTCAGTTGGAATGTCACCTGTAAGCAAGAGGTAGAACAAACCCTCAACGTAAGGACCTTCGGCTCCTACCGGCTTGGGCAGACGTTCAAATACTTCGGGCAGGGTATACCCCCGGTACCGGATCCCCTCCTGTGGATCCAGGTAAGAGATATCGCTAACAAGAGATTTCAGTGAGCGCATACCACCGATGAGTTTTGCAATGGTCACCTCATCCACGGTGACATCACCATATTCCTTCATCAGTTTAAGGGTTCTTGGACGATGTTCCTTAATCTTTTCAGATAGCTTTTGCTTCAGGTTTGACATAATTTTGAGAGTTTATGTTATATGACATTAATGATCAATCGTTCATTTGCTTGAGGAATTTGAAATCCTTACCGAGATACCTTGCTGAAGTTCCAAGTAGCTCTTCAATTCGAATAAGCTGGTTATATTTTGCAATGCGGTCTGACCTCGAAGCGGAGCCTGTTTTGATCAGTCCGGTATTCAGCGCCACGGCCAGATCAGCAATGGTTGTATCTTCTGTTTCACCTGAACGGTGGGAGATAACAGAAGTCATAGAATGCTGGGCGGCCAGTTGGACTGCATTGATAGTCTCGGTAAGGGTTCCGATCTGGTTCACCTTGATAAGTATAGAATTTGCCGAACCTTCAGTTATCCCCCTTTGCAACCTTTTTACGTTTGTAACAAACAGGTCGTCTCCAACCAGCTGGATTTTATCACCTACGGCCTTGTTGAGCTCATTCCATCCCGTCCAGTCATCCTCATCCATTCCATCTTCAATGGAAATGATGGGGTATTTTTCAATCCATTCCTTCCAATAGGCCACCATCTCGGAGGAGGTCATTTTCTGGCCGGTAGATTCAAACTGATAAATGCTTTTCTCCTTGTTATAAAACTCAGAAGCGGCTGGATCAAGGGCAATGTAGATATCCTCCCCGGGGCTGTATCCTGCTTTCTGTATTGCTTCAATCACTATTTCAATGGCTTCTTCATTAGACCCCAGGTTGGGTGCAAATCCTCCTTCATCACCTACATTCGTTGAATGTCCCTTGGATTTAAGGACAGATTTAAGGGTGTGAAATATCTCGGCCCCCATCCTCAAGGCCTCCGAAAAATTAGGAGCACCTACCGGCATAATCATAAATTCCTGTATATCAATCTTATTATCAGCATGTTGTCCGCCATTCAGGATATTCATCATGGGTATGGGCAGGGTATTTGCATTGACACCACCGATGTAACGGAACAGTGGCTGCCCGGTATACTGCGCACCGGCTTTGGCACAAGCAAGAGACACACCGAGGATGGCATTGGCACCAAGGTTCCCCTTGTTCTCTGAACCATCCAGCTCAATCATTTTGGCATCAATCTCGTTCTGGTCAGTGACAAACATGCCGCTGATTTCCTCATTGATTATCTTATTTACATTCTCAACCGCTTTCAATACACCCTTTCCCAGGTAGCGGCCTTTGTCCCCGTCACGAAGTTCTACAGCCTCATGAACACCCGTGGATGCTCCGGAAGGAACAATTGCCCTGCCAACAATTCCACTTTCGGTATAAACTTCTACTTCAATGGTTGGATTGCCTCTGGAATCGAGGACTTCTCTTGCTTGAATGCTAATGATTTGTGCCATTTTAATTTATATTTTAGGGTAACTATTTACCAGGGTATGCTACCCTGTTATGAAATTATGTCCCTCAAAGGTAGTGCATAATTCAGAGAAGACATTCCGGTTATGCTTCCTTACTGTTGAAATAAACCCTTCAATTCTGG
>SDBT01000785.1_pt1 | contig 52276 bp, 47 predicted proteins | sample 2277101 | NCBI WGS metagenome assembly SDBT01 (sample SAMN10404973, study PRJNA504765) | marine sediment metagenome | isolation source: marine sediment core GS10_PC15, 103 cmbsf | place: Arctic Ocean: Southern Knipovich Ridge | collected 2010
GAAACGGTGGGTGAGGTGAAAGAGCGATTGCAGCTTCACGTAGTTAGCGGGAACGCCTCACCTCCAGCCCCTCTGAAAGCGCGTGCCGCGTGAGTTGCCACCAGGAACCGCGTAACTACTGTTCGTAATACACATTATGAAGGTATTGATGCCTGAAACGGGCAGTTCCGGGATCGAACAAGTAAACCCCATCCCCCGCGGTGCAGAGCCAGAAAGTCCCTGTGTCATCTTTGAAAATGTCCTTTATTGCTATGGGATGTTCCGGTTGGTAGAGGGTGAAACTTTTATTTTGGGGATCGAAGCGATAGAGCCCTTCACTCCCGCTTGCCCAAATCATACCTGAAGCATCTCGATGTAAGGTAGTCAACCGGCGTTCCTGAGTTTCAGGAGAGTAAGGTGTAGATTGTGCCATGTCCGGATCATACCTGACCAGGGCAAAGTCAGCCGCTATCCATATATCCCCCTTCTCGTCTTCAAGAAAATCCCAGGCGCCGGCCCTGGGAGGAAACGCCTTAGGGTCGCCGGTCCCCTGGGGAACGCGGGTGAAGGTTTCGGTAGCCGGCTGGTACCTGGCGAGACCCCCTTGAGGACCAGGTTGTCCGCCAAACCAGAAGATCCCTCTACTGTCCTGGAAGATGGAGAATATGATATTTCCCACCGAGCTGTTGGGGTTCTCGGGATCGTGCCGGTAGCGGGTAAAGGTTTCTGTACGGGGATCAAAGCGGTTGACGCCCCCCCCCATGCGTGGCAATCCACAGCATGCCATCGGAATCTTCATACAGATCGGTCACGTGGTTGTTGCTCAGGCTGTTGGGATTGTAGGGATCATGCTGGTAGACTGTGAAGTTATACCCATCGTATTTGTTCAAGCCGCCCTCTGTTCCAATCCACACAAAACCCTGGCTGTCCTGCAAAGTTGCATAAACGACACTATGCGACAGGCCATCCTCGGTCGTCAGGTGTGTAAACCGAATGGAGGGGCCGGCGTCTTGAGCCTGAGGAACGCCGGGTTGAGCGAGCGTTACTTGCGCTGACGCTGGCGAGAGCAGCAAGACTACACTAATAGAACTGTTCTGAATATGGTCTTCATTTTGCAGACTCTCCTTTGTCTGACTTTGAGTTTACTGCCCATCGCGCACCTCATCACTCCCCAAGCGGGGTGGGTTATTTCCGTCGTGTTGGCAAATGAGCCTGGTCCACGTCGTTCTATGTCTGCGGCGAGCGGCCACTTCGACTATACCCCAGTTCCGGCAGAAAGACAAGCGTTGCCTCGCCGCCTGTGCAAATGGACAAGGCGTGGCAGAGGTAGGGCAACAAGAAACATCATGAAAAAAGCCCCTCGACGTTTGATCCGCCAGGGGCCTACCCCAACCAACTCGCATGGTCCGACAAGAGATACTTGATCTGCGCGCATCTACGGAGAGCAGCCCTCCCCCCAGTGAGCCGCCACCGTCATGATGTGGGCCACAGCGAAGTTTCAGCGCTTGTGGCATGGCGGATTTGCCGATTCCCAATTGCTGCTGCAGAGGGTTTGGATTTGGCAATCCAAGCTGAACAGGCTGAGTAGACACGATTCCTGTCAACAGGCTATCGGTCTGCATTCTTTAGAAAGTATGATCTTATTGAGCCATCCTCCTCTTTCATAGTCCAAACAGAGTAGCCCTTGGCCTTCAACGTATCAATGCCTGGGGCTGGCAAGAACGTCGTTATGAGCTCAATGATCTCGCCCCTCTTGACATGTTTCGCCTCTCGAAGAATAGTCACTAATGTCATCTTGTCCTTGTCTTCTAGTTTTTCTTCATTGACTGAAAGCGAAATCTTCTCGGTGGCAAACCAATCTGGCCTATCTGAGAAGTAGTTTTCATCCTCATAATAGGAATCAGCAGCCATCGATTGGCCCACGGCCTCTCTGAGTGTATTGATCAATTCGTTAAGTGGGACATTTCCAACAGACGAGATGTGTTTCATGGTGGCGACTTTAGCTACCGCTCTTCTCAAGAATGGATTATTCAGTTTCTTGAACGGTGGTGCAATACCGATTAGTGTTTCTTCGAGCTCTGGATATGCATCCAATAGATCGTTGACCTTTGTCGATGGAGTTATTTCAATGCTACCTTTCGTCATTTGATTGTCCTTTTTGTTTTATTGGTCATAGAAAGCGACATAACTGACGATCCGTGCTCAACTATGGAGAGCAGCCCTCCCCCCAGCGAGCCGACACCAGCATGATGTCCACCACGTCAATATCGCCATCTCCGTCGAGGTCGCCGAACAGGGAGCAGGCATCGGCCTCCAACTCGACATGCGCCCGACTGCCTGCTGCAACCCACAGAGGCGGGTCTGGCCCCAGGGGAACGGCGGAATGTCAAGTTCGCGTAACTTCCCTCCAAGCCACGTCAAGCCTCCCGCGCCACCAGCACTTTCAACGTTCCAGGCTGGGCCGCGCGCTCGAAGGCGGTGAGCACCTCGGAGAAGGTGTAGCGAGCCTGGATCAGAGGGGTGACTTCCACCAGCCCCCGCTCCAGTAGCCGCAGCGCGGGGGCGAATGGCCCACAGCGCGAGCCGACCAGCGTGATCTCGTCCACCACGGCCATGGTCAGATTGGCGTCCAGCGATCCATGATACGTGGATTTCAGCACGACGGTACCCTGGGGGCGGACGAGCCGCCGCGCGGCCGCGTATCCTCCTGGATGACCGGTCGCTTCGACGACGACGTCGGCCCCTCCTTCGACATCGGCATCACCCAGCGCTGTGGGGATGCCTTGCTGTGCCACAATTCCCAGTTTCTCCGGGTGGTGCCCCACCACGGTCAGATGGCAGCCGGTGAGAGCCAACACCTGTGCGCAGAGCAGCCCCAGTTTGCCATCACCCACCACGATGACGCGGTCGGTGGGGCGCACGTGCACCTGCTGGACGATCTCACAGGCGGCGGCCAGCGGCTCGGTGAAAACAGCGGTCTCGTCCGAGATGCTGTCGGGCACGGGATGGAGGTTGGTGATGGGCAGGGTCAGATACTCGGCGAAAGCTCCGTCGCGGCCCCTGATGCCCAGCGTGGTACGATTGGGGCAGTGGGTGGGGCGGTTGGCCCGGCAGGTGGAACAGGTACCACAGGCAACGTTGATCTCGCCCACCACGCGGCGGCCTTCCCATGCCTCTGACCCCGGCGCGCGCTCGACCACGCCCACGAACTCGTGGCCGGGGACACCGCGGAACTGGTGGTATCCCCTCACCAGTTCCAGGTCGGTGTTGCACACCCCGGCCACGTTCACGCGGATGAGCGCCTCGCCTGGCGGCGGCTCCGGTGTGGGGTAGTCATCCACTAGCTTCAGTTTTCCATCAAGCAGCAGTGCACGCAATGAAACGCTCCCTTCTAACTCGGCCTCCAGCGCAACCTGGGATGCCGTGCCGCTCTGACCTCGTCCAGGCGAGTGACAGGGGTGGTGTGAGGCGCCTGGTGCACGAGGTCTGGATTCTCCTGTGCTTCCCTGGCGATCTTAAGCATGGCCTCGACGAAGGCGTCCAGGGTCTCCTTGCTCTCGGTCTCGGTGGGCTCGATCATCAGGGCCTCAGGCACGATGAGGGGGAAGTAGACGGTGGGGGGGTGAAAGCCGTAGTCCATCAACCGTTTGGCGATGTCCACGGTGTGGACGTCGGGGGCCTGCGGCAAAGGCCCCGACAGCACGAACTCGTGCATGCAGGTGCGGTCGTAGGGCAGCGGGTAAACCTTCCTGAGTTTGGCCAGCAGGTAGTTGGCGGCCAACACCGCGTCCTCGCTGACCTGCCTCAAGCCCTCGGCGCCCAGCATCCTGATATAGGTGTAGGCCTTGATGAACACGCCAAAGTTGCCGTAGAAGGCTTTGACCCGCCCGATGGAGGCCTCTGGCATCTCCAGATGATAAAGCTGGAAGTTGGAGGTTGGAGGTTGGAGGTTGGAAGGCAGAACCTCCCCCCCCAAGTTGGGGGGGACCGAGGGGGGGCACACGATTGGGCCGGGCAGGTATTTTGCCAGTTGCTCTGAGGCACCGACGGGGCCGGAGCCGGGGCCGCCGCCGCCGTGGGGGGTGGAGAAGGTCTTGTGCAGATTGTAGTGCAGCACGTCGAAGCCCAGGTCGCCGGGCTTGGCGATGCCCAACAGAGCATTCACGTTGGCCCCGTCGCCGTACATCAGGCCACCGCACGCGTGGACGAGCTCAGCCACCTCTAGCACCTGCTCTTCGAACAGGCCCAGGGTGTTGGGATTGGTCAGCATCAGGCCGACAACCGTGTCGTCGCAGTGGGCCCTGAGTTCTTCCAGGTCAACGTTGCCCCGCTGGTCGGACTTGATCTCCACCACCTGGTAGCCACTCATGGCAGAGGAGGCGGGGTTGGTGCCGTGAGCCGAATCTGGGATGAGGACTTTGGTGCGCCTGGTATCGCCTCGCTCCTCGTGGTAGGCTCGCATCATCAGGATTCCAGCGAACTCGCCGTGAGCCCCCGCCGCTGGCTGCAAGCTCACCTCGGCGAAGCCACCGATCTCCTTCAGGTACTCCTGCAGCTCGTACATGAGCCTCAGGTTACCCTGGACGGTGCAGTGATCCTGATAGGGATGGGTGCGCGTGAAGCCGGGCAGCTTCGCCGCCTCCTCGTTGACCTTGGGACTATACTTCATGGTGCAGGAGCCGAGCGGGTAGAAGCCAGTGTCCACGGCGTGGTTGAGCTGGGAGAGGCGTACGTAGTGGCGCATGAGGTCACCCTCGCTGACCTCAGGCAGCGGAAGCTCCTCCCGCAGCAGCTCCTCTGGCAGCTCAGCCTCGGGAACGTCGAGCTCTGGCAGGAACACTGCCCTTCGGCCTGGCGAACTGATTTCGAAAATCAAAGGCTCGGTCATGGCGTTACCTCCTCCAATGCCTCCACCAGGCGATCTATCTCGGCCCTGGTGTTCATCTCCGTCACGCAGAACAGCATGGAATTCTCCAGGTGGGGATAGTCGCGCCCCAGGTCGTAGCCGCCGATGATGCCTCTCTCCAGCAGCGCTTCGTTGATCTCGCTGGGCGGCCTGGGGCAGCGGACGACGAACTCCTTGAAGAAGGGCTTGTCCCCAACCAGATCGAAGCCGGGAATGGCGGCGATCCGCCTGGCGGCGTAGTGAGCCTTGTGATAGCAAAGCTCGGCCACTTTGCGCAGCCCACTCTTTCCCATGGCCGCCAGGTAAGCCCCGGCTGCCAGAGCGCAGAGAGCCTGGTTGGTGCAGATGTTGGAAGTGGCCCTCTCGCGGCGGATGTGCTGCTCACGAGTCGCCAGGGTCAAGACAAAGGCCCGGCGCCCAGCGGTATCCACCGTCTCGCCAACCAGCCGCCCCGGCATCTTGCGCATGTACTTCTCCCGGCAGGCGAAGATGCCCAGGTAAGGCCCGCCGAAGTTGAGCGGGTTGCCCAACGGCTGCCCCTCGCCCACCACGATGTCGGCCCCGTATTCGCCCGGTGGGGTGAACAGGCCCAGGGAGATGGGATCGGTGTTGACGACCAGCAGCGCTCCCGCAGCGTGCGCCGCCTTGGCCAACTGGGCCAGTTCGCTGGCTTCCGCCAACTGGCCGAAGAAGTCTGGTTGCTGGATGATCAGGCAGGCGGTGTTGTCGTCGAACTGGGTATTGGATATTGGGTATTGGAGATTGGAGATTGTCAGGTCTGGGCCCGGGGTGTAGGTACGCAGGGTGGCGCGGTACTCAGGATGCACCGCAGACGAGACGATGATCTTGCGTCGCTTACCGCGGGAGACGTTCACCGCCATAATGGCGGCCTCGGCCAGGCTGGTAGCCCCGTCGTAGTGGGAGGCGTTGGCGACCTCCATGCCCGTGAGGGCGCAGACCATGCTCTGATATTCGAAGATGGCCTGCAAAGTGCCCTGGCTGATCTCAGGCTGGTAGGGGGTGTAGGCGGTGTAGAACTCCGAGCGACCGATGATGTGGCCAACCACACTGGGCACGAAGTGGTTGTAGGCTCCCGCGCCCAGGAAACAGGCGTGGTGGTCGAGATCGGCGTTCTCCTCGCTCATGCTTCTCAGCTCCCCCAGGATCTCCATCTCGGATAGGGGATGGGGAAGCTTAAGATCAGGATAGCGCACGCTCTCCGGCACATCCAGGAAGAGGTCGCCGACGGTCTCCACCCCCCTTGTGGTTAGGCCACAAGGACTAACCGCGATCTCGGCCAGCATTGCCGCCCGGTCAGAGTCGGTATGGGGGACATAGGACATTAGTGGCCTCCTTCTTCTTTGGCCACGTGCTCCTGGTATTCCTCAGGCGTCATCAGATCGTCTAGCTCCGATAGGTCGCTGGGGGTGAACTGGATGAACCAACCCGCGCCGAAGGCGTCTTGGTTGACCAGCTCAGGGGAGACGGATAGCTCCTCGTTGACCTCCGTGATCTCCCCGCCCATCGGCATGTAGACATCGGCGGCGGCCTTGACCGACTCCACAACAGCGAATGCCTTGCCCTGGTCGAAGACATCGCCTACCTCAGGCAGCTCAACGTAGACGACGTCAGAGAGCTGGGACTGAGCGTAATCGCTGATGCCAGCCGTGGCCAGGTCGCCCTCGACCCGCACCCATTCGTGGGTTTCCATGTAGCGGCAATTCTTGTCTATTTTCATTTTTGCATGTCCTTTCTTTAGGTGTCATTGCGAGGCGCGCTGTTTGCGCCGAAGCAATCCCCTGTTGGGTATTGGATATTGTTCACACTTCCGACTCAGGGAAGCGTGAGAGCACCGTAGCCCGTTCGTGCAGGAGCATCTTGTCTCCCAAAGCCATCTCCTCCACCGGCTTGGTCGGCGGGATTTTGGTGTGAGGGAGAGAGATGATCCCGATTTGTGCTCCCGCCCGGTTGTACTTCTTGTCAACGTAGGCCAGGCCGACTTGGAATCCTTCGGTGTCCAGAGCGCAACTGGTGACGCGGCCTATGTACTTGCCCCTCTTATCAACCACCACGTCCCCCAGCCTGGCCATCCTCACGCCCCTCTCGTTCATGCGGAAACGAAGCACCTCCATCCGCCGGGTGGCCTCTTTCTCCAGCAGGGCCTTCCTGCCGATGAAGTAGGGTTTGTGGAACTTCACGTAGGGGCCAAAGCCGGCCTCGATGGGGGAGATGTTGTATGGCCCAGCCAAATCGTGTCCGTACAGCGGTAAGCCGGCCTCGGTTCTGGTTGAGTCCCTGGCGGCGAGGCCCGTTGGTTTCAGGCCGTAGTCCTCGCCCTTCTCCAGGAGCAGATTCCACATCCTGGCAGCATTATCGGGGTGCAGATAAAGCTCGTAGGCGATGTCCTCCCCCGTGTAGCCAGTGCGGGACACGATAAGCTCCGTGCCTGCCAACTCCGTCTCGATGAACTCGGTTCTTCTGATCCTGGCCAGCTTTGCTCGCAGCCTCGTGTCCTCGGTCAGGCTCTGGAGGATGGCCAGGGAGTTGGGCCCCTGGATGGCCAGGTCAACCCGCTGGTCCTTACCAGACGAGGAGTGCTTCAGGTCTCGGAGGATCGCAGGCCCCTCGATCTCAATGTCCGGATGCTCTCTGTCTATCAGGCATGTGCCTGAGTTGACGGCGTTCAGCCAAGCCAGGTCCTTATCGGCATTGGAGGCGTTGACCACCAACATGTACCGATCCGCTGCCCGCCGGTAAATCATTATATCGTCAATCACGTTGCCGTCGGGGTCGAGGAGGTAGGCGTACTGGGACTGGCCGTCGCCTATCCAGCGCACGTAGTTTGAAGTGACCGCGTCGAGGAAACCAGTGGCATGTTCGCCAGCCACTTCCAGCACGCCCATGTGAGCGACGTCGAATAGCCCCGCCGTTTCCCGCACGGCCCTGTGCTCCTCGCTGACGCTGGTGTACCAGACCGGCATCTCCCAGCCGGCAAAGGGAATGACTTTTTTAGTCAGCTTGAGATGTTCTTTGTAGAGGGGAGTACGTTTGAGCTCACCTTCTCTCTCCTGCCATTGCCACTTCTCTTTTTCCACCTTGGGCCTGACGCTTTCCAGGTTCTTCTGCCCAACGAAGTAGGGCTTGGAGACGTGGAAAAGGGAGTCGTGGCCGGCTTTGTACAGCGACAAGCCGTCGGGTCTAGCCAGCGGTAGGTTGGATATTGGATATTGGATATTGGGGATTGGATGTGTCCCATTTCCAACTTCCAGTTCCCTCACCACTACCGGCCCCTCGACTTTGCGGAAGATGTCCTCTTCGTCAAATACTATGTACCCGTCGCCCAGTCCTCGGAACCAGGCTTTCACTCTGTCGGTGTTGGCAGGGTTGGTCATCACGACGTAGTGATCGCGGCCCCATTTGTCCGGCTCGAGGCGCAGGATGGCGATGCTATCAATGAGCTGCCCCTGGGCATCCAGCAGGAAGGAGCGCTGGCTCTGGCCAGGGCGGAGCCTGGACACATCATTGGTGGATACCTGTTGCAGGAAGGGCATGGCCCTCTGGCCGATCACCTCCAGCAGTCCCATGTCTGACGCTTCACGTTTCACGCTCGACGTTTCACGCAAGAAATAGTAGTGGGGGTAGCCAATCCCCTGTGCCGGCGTCTCCACCTCGGCTCCGCTCGCCAGCTCTTCCACCTCAAGCTTCACTTCTTCCAGGATGTCCAGGTCTATCTTCCCTCTCCACAGTGGCCCCGTCAGCCCCATGTAGGTGAAGGGCTTGATGTTGACGATGATGCGGTGGATGAGCTCAGCGATTTTGTCCATCTCCGCTTCGCCCATCCCCCGCTGGGTGAGCCAGGGCGTTCCCAGGCGGATGCCACTGGCCTCGCTGGCATCGGCGTCGCCGGGGATGGTGTTCTTGTTGACGACTATGCCCGCCAGATCCAAGATGCGGGCCACTATCTCGCCCTTGAGGGGGAAGTTCCAATTCTCTTTGGCGGACTTGAGGGGGTTGAGGTCAACGACCAGGAGATGGGTGTTGGTCCCGCCGTAGGCCAGTTTCAGACCGCGCTTCTGCAGCCCTTCGGCCAGGGCTACGCAGTTGTCCACGATTCTGTGCTGCAGCCGCTTGAACTCATCTGTCTGAGCTAGCTTGGCGGCGACGGCTATGGCCGCGAACTTATGCACATGGGGCCCGCCCTGCCGGCCGGGGAAGACGGCGTTGTCTATCAGCACGGCCAGGTCCTCATCGGTGGTCATGATCACCGCTCCGCGCGGGCCGAAAAAGGTTTTGTGGGTGGTGAAGGTGGTGACGTCGGCGATGCCCACGGGATTCGGATAGGCTCCTGCTATGGCCATCCCTGCGGTGTGAGCGACGTCGGCCATGAGCAGTCCTCCGCAAGAGTCGGCGATCTCCTTGAACTTCTCCCAATCGGGAGCCCAGGAGTAGGAGGTGAATCCAGCCACGATGATCTTCGGCCTGTGTTCGAGGGCCAGCTCCATGATCTGGTCGTAGTCCAGCTTTGCGGTGGCCCTGCTGGCGGCGTAGGAGACGACGTTGTAGCGGCGGCCGGAGATGTTGAAGGGGCTGCCGTGGGTGAGGTGTCCGCCCTGGGGGAGGGCCAGGCCCATGATAGTGTCGCCTGGCTCAAGGAGGGCTTCGTAGACTGACAGGTTGGCGGGCGAGCCTGAGAGGGGCTGGACGTTCACGTAAATCTGGTCCGCGCTCACCCTCTCGTTAGTGAAACATTCGGCCACCCGCCTCTGGGCCAGGCACTCGATGAGGTCCGCGTATTCGACGCCTTTGTAGAACCGCCTGTCGGCGTAGCGCCGGTAGTGAGCCAGCTCGTGGTCGAACTGGAGGAGCAGGTCTATCTCGTCCCTGGTCATCTGCAGGCGGGGATAGCCCTCGGCGTAGATGTTATTGAACACGCTCCCCAGCGCCTCGCGAACCGGCTTCGGGCAGTAGCTCTCCGAAGGGATCATGATCAGCTTCCTGGCCTGTCTCTCCTCCTCGAAGGCGATCAGGTCGGCCACGTCGGGATCCACCTCGGCCAGGTCCTTGCCGAAGACGAGGTCCCAGTACTCTTGGGTTTTTTCTGTTGTGTTCATTGTTCAAACTCCTTTGTTTGATGCTGGTTTGAACCGCTGAAGCACTGAGGCAAGTGATGACACTGAATAAGCTCTCAGTGCATTCAGGTTTTCAGTGCTCCAGTGTTTCCACATGCCTCGCCAAATCCTCACTCCTGGCCCAGGCTGCCTCTACCAGGGCATACAATCCGCCTGAGACCAGGGAGTGGCCGCCCAGGACGACAGGGATGGGAGCTTCGATGGCCGCCTCGGTGAAGCGGCGCACCCAGGGGTCGTTGATTTTCTCCGGCTGGCGCAGGTCGGAATAGAAACGGTCGGCGGCGGACGGCCAGATTCTTCGGTGGGCGAAGATGACGCGGCTGTCCATAAAGGCGGCCTGGCTCATTCTCGCCAGGGTAGCGAAGAATCTCTCCAGTCCCACCTCATCTAGATAAAAGCCCAACAGGGACAGGGCTTCGCCCCGCGCCTGGCGGCCACTAGCGCGCATGCCTCGCTCCTCGGCGAACAGGCGCACCCGGCAGGCTGTCTCGTACTCCAGGTAAGCCCAGGTCGAGGCCGACACTCGCCCCGCCACCAGGACCTCAGCTTTGCGGTCAGTGAAAAACTTCAGTGCCTGCTCAATGTGGGAGGTATCCAGCTCCAGGCTATCCAGGTAGCGTCGGGTGTGAGGTCCTACGCCGGGGTGGGGCTTCAGGGTCATCAGGTCAGTGGGGGTGTCTACATCCAGTTGAGTGGCAGCGGTGCGAGGCAACTCTTTGCACGGCAGGCCAGCCCTTTTCACCAAACGCCAGGCGAGGTCGTTGTCAAGAGTCAGGGTCAGGGGTTCTATGGACTCGATGGCTTTAGCAGGGGCAAAGGCGGCGAAATCGGTGGAGTAGAAGTTGTTGGCGATGACGCCACTTCGTGCATATGATGAAGTGGCTTCGTCGGCGGAGAGGAGCGTCTCGGCGATGCGGCCCATTTCCTCGCTGGAGAGCAGGGCGCTGCTTCCACCCCCGATGTAGAAGACCTTCTCCATGCCCCACCCGGTGATCAGCTCCCGCAGTCGCCGCCCGAAGTGGAACTCCTCGCCGGGTGCTTCCAGTTCGACGTGCACTGGCATCCCTTGCAGCTTCTCAGCCAGGGAGGCGGAATTGGTGGCAAGCACTATGGGACCGATGGCTTCGACGGCGAGGGCTCTCTCAATGGTGTCGAGGGTGATGGCCTGACGAGCCAGGGACACCATCCTCTCCACCTCGCTCCTCTCGCTGGAGCCTGTCATTATCACCAGGGACACCTTCGAACCGGGCATGTCTAGCTCACCTATCTTGGGGGGTGTTGGAAGTTGGATATTTGTCGGCCATCAAGACATCGTGGAAAAACGGGAGTGACTAACCTTGGGTTGAACCATCACCACATCGTGGAAAGCCAAGCGGCAGCTCGATTTGAGATAGTATAGCGTACTACGCTAGCAACAGAACTAAGAAAAGACTTTCTAACCGGCCGGTCTTGGAACTCTGGGCGTAACGGCTGCACGGATTCCTTGAGCGGGAAAGGATGTGATACCAGGCAAGTACGCCGCGGTGCGTCTGGCGCAGTATCATAGACGCGCAACGTCGCGCCGTGCACAGTGAACTCCAGCGTGGCCCACACTCCCTGGTTTGGTTGGGCCAGGGGCACTGCCCAGTCCAGGTTCAGAACCTTGATCGTGCGGGCGGGGCTGACCTTCCGCATGAAATGCACTCGCCCCACCGTCAAGGGCAACTTGCCGGATGGCAAGCGAAAGTTGGCGGGTAGTTTGCGAACTGGGAACGCAGCATGCTTCTCAGCAGGGCTGTAGCCCTGTAAAGCAGAATGATGACGGCTCTGGCGATACAGTTGGAAGAAGTCCTGCCCCTGCTGCTGCACGTCATCCAGGTCAGTTAGTTGCGTGTCCGCCCACACATGAGCCACGTAATCCTGGTGAAACCGTTCGACGGTACCATTGCTTTCTGGGTGGTAGAAGGGGGAGAAGACCAACTCCGTGCCCACAAACAGCGCCACACGCAGCACTTTGCCCAGTACCCCTGGATGGGTCCACCCGCCACTAAAGCACGCTTCATTGTCTACCTGGGTGTACTTTGCAATCCCTACTGTTGCCCAGAAGTAGAGCAGCAAGTCCACTGCATCTGTAGATCGCTTGGTAGACGAGGATTGCCCCGCTGGGTATCGCGAGACCACATCAATCGCATTGAAGCAGGCCACCGATTGACCTCCCAGCAAGTACCGGGGCACGATATCCACTTGGCACAGTTGATGTGGCTGGCCCGGGCGCACATGCGGGTACGTGGTCTTGGGCTCAACTGGCTGCTGGGGACGGGTCATGCCCGCCGTGGCAAGCACCCGTTCAATGGTGGCAGTACTGGGCAGCGGTGAGAGATCTTTCTCGCGCAGCCGGGCCCGCACCGCTGGCGCTCCAACATAGTGTAGATGCCCTGGCAGCGCCGCCTCGGCTTCCAGTTCGCTGCGCGCTTGGCGGATGGCCTGCCTCACTGGCTCTGAGAACTGCTGCGGACGGCGGATGGGGGCACGGGAGTGGGACTGTAGGCTGTCCCAGCGGTCGGTTTTCTCGAAGCGCCCCTTCCACTTGTACACCCAGGACAGGGAGCGCCCCATTTGCTGGGCCACTTCGCAAGGCTGCAACCCGCTCCGCAAAAGATGAATTGCCGTCTGGCGTTCGTGAAACCAAGCTTGCTCATCCATGTTCACCTCTCCTTCCCTCAAGTAGTCGTGAGATCGGTGAACATCATACCAGACCCAGCAAGGTAGGGCAATTCTACGATGTGGTGATGGTTCTGTTGTTAATGTTCTCTACGATGTGTTGATGGCCAACCATGTTAGGCGTTCCACGATGTTCTGATGGACGACAATTAGAGATTATAGACTCTGACCGGCTTTTTGTCAAAAGGTGAACTACGGGGCTGTCTCGACGAGGGGATGCACAGCCACGACCTGCCCGCCTTTGAGGTAGACCCTTGTGACCCTCGGCAGGATGCTGGCGGTCACCTCATAGTTGATGGTTTCAGCCCAGGTGGCTACTTCCTCAGCGCTAATCTCATCGCAAAGAGGGGTTCTCTTGAGCTCACCATCCCTAATTTCTAATTTCTCATTTCTAATTCCCAAGTCGCCTTGCCGTCCCAGGAGCACCACTTCGTCGTGCTGCTGCACGTTGGGGATGTGGCTGACTTTAACCACGAACTGATCCATGCAGACCCGACCCACGATGGGGGCGCGCTGACCGCGGATGAGCACCTGCCCTCTGTTGGAGAGGAGGCGGTGGTAGCCGTCGCCGTAGCCGACGGGCACCAGAGCCACGCGGGTAGGCTCGCTGGTGGTATAGGTGCAGCCGTAGCCGATGGAGGAACCAGTGGGGAGGGTGCGCACTCGGGCCACCCGGCTCTTGAGGGTCATGGCCGGGTGCAGGGGGATGGTCGGCTCCACTTCACTTGAGGGGCGCATGCCGTAGAGGGCGATGCCGCAGCGTACCATGTCCAGGTGCGTCTCCGGCAGATCCAGAGTGGCTGCACAATTGGCCACGTGCTTGATGGAGATGGTGAAACCCGCTTCTTCCAGCCTCTTCACCACTTCGAGGTAGATCTCGAACTGCTTAAGAGTGTACGCCTTGTCCGCCGCATCGGCTATGGCGAAGTGGGTGTAGATGCCCTCGAGGACGAGGCCAGGCAATTTGGATATGGCCCGAACGAAGTCCACAACCTCATCAGGCAGCAGCCCGAAGCGGCCCAGGCCGGTGTCCACCTTGACGTGGATGGGGAGCACCTTGCCCTGGCGAGAAGCGGAGGCGGAAAGGGCCTGAGCTTGTTCTGGGGTATTGACAGCGGGGGTCAAGTTCCAGCGGACGATGATTTCTGCCTGGGCCGGCAGAGTGTAGCCCAGGATCAAAATGGGAGCTGTGATCCCCGCCTGGCGCAACTGCACGCCTCCCAGGGCGCGATTGACTGCCAGGCGACTGGCCCCATTATCCAGAGCCGTTTCAGCTACCGGCACCGCACCGTGGCCATAGCCATTGGCCTTGACCACAGCCATCAACTCTGTTTCTTCCCCGACGTGTCGCTTGAGCTCTCGCGCATTATGGGCGATGGCGTCCAGATCTATCTCGGCCCAAGTCAGGTTGGCGTTTGACGTTTCACGTTTGACGTTTGCCTCCATCCCTCATCCCCCAGAAAAAGGCTTCCTCTCCAGGAACTCGCCCGCTCCCACCTGGCCCACGAACTCGTTATCTTTGACGATGACCTTGCCGCGAGCGATGGTCATCACGGGGTAGCCTCGGACGGTGATGTGCTCGTAGGGGCTATAGTCCACGTTCATGTGCAGATTCTCTGCGGTTAGCATCCGCTCCTCGCGAGGATCGAAGATCACGAGGTCGGCATCGGAGCCGACGGCGATGGTGCCTTTGCGGGGCCAGAGGCCGAAGATTCGGGCAGGAGCGGTGGACACCAATTCCACGAATCTGTTGATTGAGAGGCGGCCTTGTCCTGAGCCCGTCGAAGGGCCTTCGTTTACGCCGAAGTGATAGATTAGGGGTACGCGAGTCTCTATGCCGGGCGCGCCGTTGGGGATTTGAGTGAAGTCGTTGCGGCCTCGTTGTTTATGAGTGGCGAAGTTCCAGGGACAATGGTCAGTGGAGATGGTCTGTAGGATGCCGGTGGCCAGGGCGTGCCAAAGGGGTTCCCAGTTGGACTTGTCCCTGAGCGGCGGTGAGAGCACGAATTTCGCTCCCTCGAAGCCGGGCCGTTCGTACCCGTCCTCGGAGAGGATCAAGTGTTGGGTGCAAACCTCGCCGTAGACGCGCTGTCCCTGGGCACGGTGTCTTCGCACCACCTCCAGAGACTCCCGGCAGGTCAGGTGCGCCAGGTAGACGGGGCACTCCGTGAGCCGGGCCAGAGCGACAACGCGGTTGGCTGCCTCAGCCTCGGCCAGAGGAGGCCGGCTGCGGGGGTGATAGCGAGGCTCGGTCTTGCCCTCGGCCAGCAACTTCTTCTTGAGATACTCGATAACCCAGTGGTTTTCGGCGTGTACGATGGGGAGGATGCCACAAGTGGCGGCTGCGGCCATGAGGTTTAGCATCTGGGCGTCGTTCACCATCAGGGCCGGGTAGGTGGTATAGAGCTTGAGGCTGGTGTAGCCAGCGGCGGCCAGCTCTTTTAGCTCGGCCAGCGTTTCGGGGTGGGCATTGGTGGCCGTCAGGTGCAGGCCGTAGTCAATGGCTGTGCGCCCATCGGCCTGCGAACGCCGCTCGGCCACCGCTTGGTGCAAGCTTTGGCCTGGCTTGGGGCCACGTCCTGAGCCTGTCGAAGGGTCAATGAAGTCTATAATCGTGGTCGTGCCCCCGCAGGCGGCAGCAATGGTGCCCGTGGTGAAGTCATCGCTGGAGGTGATGTCGCCGATGGTCATCTGCAGGTGGACGTGGACATCAATGCCCCCCGGCATAACGTACTTGCCGGTCGCATCAATTACCTCATCGCCCTCTATCTCTTGCCCGATAAGAGCGATTACGCCGTCCTTGATGCCGACGTCGGCCTGATAGGTCTCGGTAGCGGTGACGATTGTGCCGTTTCGGATAACCAGATCCATTGTTTAGTGATCAGTTTTCAGTATTTAGTTTTCAGTAAACAGTGCCCCGATAATAACCGAGTACTGAATACTAAATACTGAATACTGGCTACGGTTCATCCTCCCAGGTAAGCCTGCTTCACCTGCGGGTTTTCGGCCAGTTCCTCGGAGCTTCCCTCCAGCACTACGTTTCCGGCCTCCAGCACGTAGCCACGGCTGGCGAAGCGCAGGGCCATGCGGGCGTTCTGTTCTACCAGGAGGATGGTGGTGCCCTCTTCGTTGATCTCCTTCAGCACACGGAACAGTTCCTGCATCAAGACGGGAGCCAGGCCCATGGAAGGCTCGTCGAGCAGCATGAACTTCCCCCCCGTCATCAGAGCCCGGGCCACGGCCAACATCTGCTGCTCCCCACCGCTCAATGTGTCCCCTTGCTGATTCTTCCTCTCTTCGAGGCGGGGGAAAAGGCGAAATGCTCGCTCGAAGGTTCTCTGTAACTCCTCGTCGTCGGTACGGGCGTAGGCAGCCAGCTTGAGATTCTCCAGCACGGTGAGATTGCCGAAGATACGCCTTCCCTCAGGGACTAGAGTGATGCCCAGTTTGGTCACCACGTGATGGGGGCTGTACTGCAGGAGGTCTCTGCCCTCGAAAGTTATGCTCCCTCCCGTAACGCGTCCCCCCAATTCCGCCACGCCGGGGATCAAACGGGAGATGCTCATCAAAGTGGTGGACTTGCCAGCGCCGTTGGCTCCGATGAGGGTGACGATTTCTCCCTCATTCACGTCGAAAGAGATGCCGTGCAGGGCCTCGATGTTCCCATAGGCCACCTTGAGGTCTCTGACCGAAAGCAACATCACGCCACCTCCTTACCCAGGTAAGCCTCGATCACCCTCTGGTTGCTCTGAATCTCCTCTGGCGTCCCCTCGGCGATGGTCTGGCCGAAGTCAATCACTTTGATCCGCTCGCAGATGCTCATGATCACCCGCATCTGGTGTTCGATGATCCAGACTGTCAGGCTGAACTCTTTGCGCAGCCATTCGATGAGCTCCAGTAACTGGTCAATCTCGGCCAGGTTCATCCCAGCCGCGGGTTCGTCCAGCAGAAGTAGCCGGGGCTCAACCGCCAGCGCGCGGGCAATCTCCACCCTTCTCTGTTCGCCGTAAGGGAGATTCTTAGCCAGCTCTTCGGCGTAAGCCGCAACGCCGAAGATGTCCAACAGTTCCATCGCCCGTTTCTCAATCTCCGCTTCTTCCTGGCGACATCGCTTTGACCGTACCACAGAATCCACCACCCCATAGCGGACCCTGGAGTAATGGGCGATCTTGATGTTGTCCAGCACAGTCAGTTCTTTCCACAGGCGTATGTTTTGGAAAGTCCTGCCGACGCCCGTGGCTGCCACCCGGTGAGGCCGGAATCCAACCAGGTTGGTCCCGTTCAGGAGTATCTCGCCCTTGGTTGGTTTGTAGACACCGCAAATCAGATTGAAAATGGTCGTCTTGCCTGCCCCATTGGGACCGATCAGCCCGACCAGTTCCCCCTCTTCCAGGTTGAAGTCGAAATCGTGCACGGCGCGCAGGCCGCCGAAGAAGTGAGTCAGGCCGTTAATCTGAAGCAGGGGCATAACCCTTCACCTCCTTCTCGGGCTGCAACAACGCTCGCAACCTGGGGAAGACGTCAGTCAGCTCTCTGCTGCCCATGATCCCCTGGGGGCGGCGAAGCATCATCACGATGAAGAGCAGGGGGATGATCACCCACTTGAACACCCCCAGAGGGCGCAGGAACTCCAGCAGCAGAGTGAAAATAATAGCGCTGATGATCGAGCCACTGATGGATCCCATCCCCCCCAGGTAGACCATCACCATGACCTCGGTAGAACGGAGGATGGTGAACATCCCGGGGTTGATGTACCCCCCAGCCCAGTGGGCAAACAGGCCGCCAGCCAGGCCGGCCAGGCCACACGAGAGCATAAAGGCCGCCATTTTGGCGCGACGGGTGTTCACCCCCATGATCTCGGCGGCGATCTCGTCCTCACGGACGGCCACCACCCCCTTACCCAGGGTAGAGGAGACGAAGTTGCGGATGATGAAAACGGTAGCGATTATCCCCACGAAGGTCCAGATGAGGAGCCAGGGGGCATCCAGGACATCTCCCATGGCATTCATCACTCGCTTCATGCCCACGAAGCCCCGGGGCCCGCCGATGACCTCCATGTTCTCGATGGCGCTCTTGATGATGTAGTTCACGGCCAGGGTGATGATGGCCAGGTAGTCCCCTCTGGTGCGGAAGGAAGGGATGGCGACCAGCAGCCCCACCAGTGCGGCGGCGATGCTGCCGATGACGAGGATGACGGGAAACAGAGGAAAGGCCCAGCCGATGGGCAGGACGGGCGCGCCAAACACCTTATCTTCCGCGAACAGCCATACCGTCAGGATGCCCGACACGTAGGCTCCCACGGCCATGAACCCGGCATGTCCGACGGAGAATTCCCCCATGTGGCCGTTCACCAGGTTCAAGCTGACAGCCAGGATGATGTTGGTGCCAATGTAGAACAGGACCAACTGGATGTAGAGATCGAAGAGCCCCAACCAGGAGGCGCCTATGACTACCACGAAGAGTCCAATGAGGATCAATGGTAGAGAATATCTTCTCATCATGTCTATTCCCTACACTTTCTGTCTTCTGGCCACGCCGAAGATGCCTGTTGGCTTTAAGGTCAGGAAAAGGAGCAGAATGCTGAAGGCGACCAGGTCCCGGTAGGTGGAGGACAGCCATTCGAAACCAGGGACCTGGCCCAGGGCCACCACGAAGATCTCTATGAACCCCAGGATGAATCCTCCCACCATAGCCCCCCTGATCTCCCCGATGCCCCCTACCACGGCGCAGATGAAGGCTTTCCAGCCGATGAAGATCCCCATGTCAAAGCTGATCACCTCATAGGCAGTGCCGAACATGATCCCGGCCAGCGCGGCCAGCGACGACCCCAGGGCGAAAGTGGCCACGATGATCCGATTGGTCGGTATGCCCATCAGAGGCACGGCCACCTTGTCGTAGGATACGGCCCGCATGGCCATCCCGAACTTGGTATAGCGCACGATCAGTTCCAGGCCGATCATCACCAGGACGGATAATCCGATGACGATGATCTTGACGTTGGTGAAACTGACCCCGCCAATATTGTAGATCTGCTTTTGAATCAGTTGGGGAAAACCCCGATCGGCGGCGCCAAACGTGGCCAGGTTCAGATACTCCAGGAGGATGCCCACCATCAGGGCGGTGATGACCAGATACAGGCGGTTGGCCCCCCGTTCCCGCAAGGGCCGGTAAGCTACCCGTTCGATGCCAACCCCCAGCGCGGCCGTCACGATCATGGAGCCCATGATGGTCAACACCAGGATAGCCCCGGGAGGCAAAGCGATTGGCAAATGGAGAGCATATTGTCCCAGCAGGAAGGTGGCAACGAAGAAGCCTGCGTAGGCGCCGACCATGAAGATGTCGCCGTGGGCAAAGTTGATGAGTAGGAGCACGCCGTATACCATGGTGTAACCCAGGGCGATCAAGGCGTAGAAGCTGCCCCACTGCAAGGCGTTCAGCAAGTGCTGAAGGAAAGTGGCTAGTGTCACCCGTTGGCCTCCTAACTTGGTCAAATGGTCGAATGGTCTGATGGTCGGGTGGTCACTTGGGTTGAGTAGCCACAGGCGTATCGAAACCAATGGTCGGACCAAGGACTAACTGACCATCTGACCAAAGACTATCTGACCATTCAGAATGGGCGGGCTAAGGATCGCTCCCTAGCCCGCCATCTACTTTACTCGAAACTCGAAACTCACAAGGCTACGGGCAGGCCTGATCGTGGAACTTGAACTTCCCATCCTCGATCTTGACGATGACGGCGCACTTGATGGGGTCGCCCTCTGGAGTGAAGGTCATCTTGCCGGTGATGCCGTCGAAGTCCCTGATCTTGCCCAGTTCGTTCTTCACCGCCTCTCGATCCTTCTCCAGGTCGCCGGTCAACCCGCCGGTGTTCTGGATGGCCTGCATCAGGAGGCCGAAAGCGTCCCAGGTCAGAGCGGCCACGTCGCCGGGGATCTCGCCGTACTTGGCCTCGTACTCGTCAATGAACTTCTTGGTGGCCCCCACCGCCCCTTCGGCTGCGTAGTGGGTGCTGAAGTACATTCCTTCGCAGGCATCGCCACACAACTCCAGTGTCTTCGGGTCGCCCCAGCTATCGCTGCCCACAATGACCTGCGTCAGCCCCAGCTCCTTAGCCTGCTTGACGATCAGGGGCACCTCGTTGTAGTACTGCGGAGTGAACAGCATTTCGGCGTCCGTGCTCTTGATTTTGGTCAACTGGGCGCTGAAGTCCACATCGCCGGTGGTGAAGCTCTCGTAGGCTACCACCGATCCCGCTCCGTGTAGTTTCTCCCAGGCGTCGCGGAAGTTCTCAGCCAGACCCTTGGGATAGTCACTGGCGACGTCGTAGAGAACTGCCGCCTTGGTGAACCCGAATTCCTCGGTGGCGAAGTTGGCCACCACTGGCCCCTGGAAGGGATCGAGGAAGCAGGCGCGGAAGACCCACGGCCGGTCCAGGGTGGTGTTGGGGTTGGTGGACCAGGGACTGATCATGGGGGTTTTGTTCTCGTTGGCCACCTCGCCCGTGGGCACGGCCTGCTTGCTGGACTGCGGGCCGACGATGGCCAGCACTTTGTCCTGGGCGATCAGCTTGGTGGCCGCAGCGGTGGCCGACTCGGCCTTCGATTCGTTATCCGCCACGATGATATTGAGCTTGTACTTCTTCCCGCCGACCTCCAGGCCGCCCGCGTCATTGATCTCCTTGGCCTTCATCTCCCCCGCACGCTCTGATTGCGTGCCTACGTAGGCGATGTCTCCCGTCATGGGGACGTCGAGGCCGATCTTGATCTCCGTCGGCGCTGCGGACGCACAGCCGGCCAGGACCATGGCCAGCAGCAGCAGAAACAGAACCATTATCTTCTTGAACATTTTAGCCTCCTCCTATATGGCATATTCTAGCCCAGGAATCGTCCCGGGCAGCTACTAATGGGAAAAGAGGGGGGACAGCCCAACATTCCCTCGGCTATAGTCACTTTTGGTGTCCGCCATCACCTCCTTGTTGATTGTTTGATTTGACTAACACCTCTAGCACATTTATGCAATGCTGTACTAAGGAGGTTGCTCAGGAAGCACTCGGCTTCACGAACTGGAAATACCCAAAGCCCAATGCCAGCAATAGGTAGAGTCCGACGATAGCCCAGCCGAGTGCGTTCATGACCCCGGAGAGTACAGCCACTAGCGCCACGACGAAGCCAATGGCGTCATAGACAAAGAGGGCGAGGACGGCGGCCCGCAGTGCCTCCGATCCCGCGTCGTTTCTGGCGAACCAGGTGAGCAAAAGATTACCGAAAAGCGCTGCTCCATATAGTCGCGCCACAAGTATCCCGCCTGAGCCCAGCGTGACGCCGTAGAATGACATCAGTGGCGCTGGTACCAGCACGAAGAGGATTCCGAACGCGAGACAGACAATGGCCTTGATGACCATCATAGTACTGAGTTTCATCAGATTGCCTCCTTTGGGCTGATGGGTCCCCCGTGACTTCGGGTGAACGGTTGTGTATACAAACAGAAAGTGTTACTTGCCTCAAACCAGTCTTGGTCTCAAAAGTTCAGGGTCTTTGGGAGTTAGCATGAATAATGGGTTGGAGTCCCCAACTTGTTGGGGCTTGTCGCGCCACACCCTCAACAAGTTGAGGAGTCCAACACTGTGACCCTGCGAAATCCCAAAGAGCCAAAGTTCATAGGCTGCTCCTTTCTGTCCCAGAACGCTGACGTTGCTCAGGAAGCACTTGGCTTCACAAACTGTAAATACGCATAGCCCAACCCCAACAATGCGTAGATTCCGACGGACGACCAGCCGACTACGTTCATCACGCCAGAAACTGTGCCTAGTACAGCCACGATGACGCCAATGACATCGGAGATCAACAGTGCGAGGATGATGCCCCGCTGTGTATCGGAATCTGCGACGTTTCTGGCGAACCAGGTCAGCAGACCAATCCCGATCAGTGCCACCCCAAAGAATTGCCCCATGAGTTCCACGGCTGGTCCTTGTGTGACGCCGTAGATTGACAACACTGTTGCCGGCACCAATACAAAGCTAATCCCGTAGACGAGCGCGACGATGGTATTGACGACCAATAGGTTACTGAGTTTCATTAGATTGCCTCCTTTAGGCTGATGGGTCACCCGTGACTTCGGGTGAACGGTTGTGTATACAAACAGAAAGTGTTACTTGCCTCAAACCAGTCTTGGTCTCAAAGGTTCATAGGCTGCTCCTTTCTGTCCCAGGACGCTGACTGCAAGGGGAAGAACCTTCAGCCGCGATGAGGATCGCTTATCAAACGGAAAACCTGGCGGGGATATAAGCATCGTCTTTAATCACTTAGAATCATTGAGAAAGTGGATGTGGCGGATAGTGCAAGCCTGTTCTTGGATGCATATTATAATGGTAAAGTATTGTCTTGTCAAAAAAGTCAGTGAGGCATTACCCATTGACTCGTTACTCCCTTAACATCGGGATGCGCACTCCGTGTTGCCTGGCGAATGTGATGGCCTGCGGATACCCGGCGTCGGCGTGGCGCATGATGGCCATACCAGGATCGTAGGTCAGCACCCGCTCCAGCCGCACCGCTGCCTCAGGCGTGCCGTCGGCCACGATGACCTGCCCCGCGTGCTGGGAGTAGCCGATGCCCACCCCGCCGCCGTGATGGAAGCTGACCCAGGTCGCCCCGCCCACGGCGTTGATCAGGGCATTGAGGATGGGCCAGTCGGAGATGGCGTCGGAACCATCGCGCATCCCCTCGGTCTCGCGGTTGGGAGAGGCGACGCTGCCGCCGTCCAGGTGGTCGCGGCCGATGACGATGGGGGCTTTGATCTCGCCGCTGGCTACCGCCTCGTTGAAGGCCAGGCCCGCCCTCGCTCGCTCGCCGTAGCCCAGCCAGCAGATGCGGGCGGGCAATCCCTGCCAGGCGACCTTTTCGGCGGCGATCCGGATCCAGCGGCCCAGGTGCTCGTCCTCCGGGAAAAGCTCCAGGATGATGCGGTCGGTGACGTAGATGTCCTCCGGATCGCCCGACAGCGCCACCCAGCGGAAGGGCCCTTTTCCCTCGCAGAAGAGGGGGCGGATGTAGGCGGGCACGAAGCCGGGATAGGCCCACTGGCCGTTGGGATCGCCGCCGACTTTGGCCTCTGTGTAGCCGGCGTTGAAGGCCTGCTGGCGCAGGTTGTTGCCGTAGTCGAAGACCACTGCGCCCTGCTTCTGGAACTCCAGCATGGCCTCCACGTGGGCGGCCATAGATTCCATGGAGCGCTGGATGTAGTCGTCGGCATCCTTGTGACGCAGCTCTACCGCTTCCTCCAGACTGATGCCGCGCGGGAGGTACATCAACGGGTCGTGCGCCGGCGTCTGGTCGGTGACCACGTCGGGCACCACGCCGCGCACCACCAGCTCCGGGAGGACGTCGGCGGCGTTGGCGATGAGGCCGATGGACCTGGGCTCTTCCCGCTCCACTGCTTCTTCGACCAGGGTCATGGCCTCTTCCAGCGTGTCCACCACCACGTCCAGGTAGCGGGTATTGAGCCGCCGTTGCGCTCGCCGGGGGTCAATCTCCACGACGAGCCCCACCCCCTCGTTCATGGTGATGGCCAGCGGCTGCGCGCCTCCCATTTCCCCCAGCCCGGCGGTGAGGACGAACTTCCCCTTGAGACTGGGCCAGCCCTGGGCGCGGGCCAGCGATCCCAGCGTCTCGTAGGTGCCCTGCAGAATGCCCTGGGTGCCGATGTAAATCCAGGAGCCAGCCGTCATCTGGCCGTACATGATGAGCCCCTCTTTCTCCCACCGGTCGAAATTCTCCTGGGTGGCCCAGGCGGGGACGATGTTGGAGTTGGCCAGCAGGACGCGGGGCGCGTCGAGGGTGGTCTTGAAGATGCCCACCGGCTTGCCCGATTGCACCAGCAGCGTCTCGTCCGGCTCCATGGTTTCCAGCGAGCGCAGGATGGCCTCGAAGCACTCCCAGTTGCGGGCCGCCCTGCCCCGCCCGCCGTAGACGATGAGGTTTTCGGGATCGCCGGCCACATCGGGATCCAGGTTATTCTGCAACATGCGATAGGGCGCTTCTAAGAGCCAGCTTTTGCAGTTCAGTTTGGTGCCGCGGGGGGCACGGATTTCACGTGTCACAGTTCACTCTCCTCTCTACCAACCTCTACCGCGATTATACAACGGCTTCCTCACAATGTCAACAGTTCGTTGCCGCCATTGAGGACGCTAGAACACGCAGCACTCCCGGCCTTGCACGATGCTCAGACCCAGCTCCTCGGCCAGTTGCACGGCTTCGCGGGCCGGGCTCACGATCTTGTTGACGCCGGCCCGCACGGCCAGGGGGTCCAACCGAGCCCGATACTCGCCGCGAGGCCGCATGCAACCCAGGTGAAGGGGCGTATCAGGGAAACGCAGCCGGGCCTCGACCAGGATGCTGACCACGGCCTCGATGGGCGGCGGCTGGCGATCGGCGTAGCGGGTGCCGGGCGTTGGTATGAAAACGATGAACACCATGCCCTCCACCCCCAGCTCTTGGAGCTTTTCCATGGCCGGATACTCGTGGCCGATGGCCCCCCCGCGCAGGCCGATGGTGATGTGAGGAATCACCCTGGTGTGCCGGCGAAGCAGTTGGTAGGTTTTCACGTAGTCGGTGACCGTGCGATCCAGGCCATAGACCTCGTGGATGGTCCCGTCGTCGCCCACGAAGTCGAAGGACACGACGTCGGTGTAGGGGATGATGGCGTGGAGGTCCGCCTCCTCGATGAGGCCCACGTGCCAGTTCATCTTGCGCCCCTGGCGGATGGCCTTTACCCGCTCCAGGTAGCGGGTCACGGGCACGCGCCCTGAGGCATCGCACCCGCCGGAGATGAGGCAACTGGTGGCTCCCCGCACCTCTGCTCGCCAGACGGGGGCCATGTGTTGAAGGTAATACCCGCCGCAGTGGGCGCAGTCCAGCTCGCAGTGCTGACCGGTGAGGCTGATGAGGGCGGTATCGAGGGGACAGACGAATTCGATTTCTGGGGGGAAGTGTGCCTGTCTGACCCGCCAGGCCTCCTCCAGACGTTCGTGCATGGTATCTTTAGCTTCCAACTGTTGACCCTGCTTTCACCTGGGATTTACGGAGTTTGCACTGAAGTATAGCAAATCTGGAGCGAGTTGGCAAGTAAGCCTTGCCATGAATGGTTAATTGAGGTATAATTGGGTTCGGGAGGTGATACTTATGCCTAAGGTAATTGCGCAGCAGGTCGAGCTCGACTTGACCCTTGATCAAGTTTTGACTGTTGTCCATCAACTGAGGCCTGAGGAGCGAGAAATCATCCGACGGGCGATTGAGCCACCAGCGTGGAATCAGCGCCTTGAGGAGCTATTGGCTCGCGTGTGGGCCCGCGTTGAACGCTATCCTATCACCGAGGAGGAAATCGATGCCGAAGTCAAGCTTGCCCGAACAGCCATCTATGCTCAGGGTGGTAATTGATACTAACTTGTTCGTTCGCGGCTTGCTCAAAGGTCCGGTAACCATACCACTTATGCAAGCGTGGAAAGAACAACGCTTCAAGCTTGTGACCTCGGAGAAGTTGATAGCCGAGCTGTTCGAAGTGCTGGCTCGCCCTAAGTTCAACCGATACTTCATCAAGGACGACGTGTGGGAATTGGGTGAGTTGATCTATGAGATGGCAGAGATGGTAGAGCAACAGCCCACGTTGCACTGTGCCGGGACCCCAAGGATGACATCTTTCTAGATGCGGCCATCGCTGGCAGGGTTCATTACCTTGTAACCGGGGACGACGATCTTAAAGGTGATCAAACCCTCAAGACCAAGATGCGCGATGAGTATGGTGTCCAGATCATGGGAGTACCGAAATTCCTGGCTGTTCTGGCGTCAATCAAGTAGTGAGTACGGATATTGGCGGGTCGGGAAGCCCCCGTCGCTACGGTTGTTGACGGGGGCTTATTCATGGGAGAAGGGTAGAAGGCATGTCACTTAGTTTTGAGCTGCTTAAAGAAGACCCCCACAGCCAGGCCCGCGCGGGCGTGATTCATACCCCGCACGGCCCAATCCCCACCCCCGTCTTTGCCCCGGTGGGCACGCAGGCTACGGTCAAAGCTGTCTCGCCACGGGAGCTCCAGGAGCTGGGCGCCTCGCTCATCCTGGCCAACACCTACCACCTCTACTTGCGCCCTGGGCCCGACACCGTAGCCGACCTGGGAGAGCTGCACGGTTTCATGGGCTGGGACAGGCCTATCATGACCGACTCAGGCGGTTTCCAGGTCTTCAGCCTGGCGCACCTGCGGGCGGTGGACATGACGGGCGTGACCTTTCGCTCTCATCTGGATGGCTCCGAGCACCTCTTCACCCCGGAGAAGGTCATCGAGATCCAGGAGAAACTGGGGGCGGACATCATCTTGTGCCTCGATGAGTGCCCGGAACCCTTGGACTACGATTACAACGTCCAGGCCCTGGAGCGTACCCACCACTGGGCCGAGCGCTGCCAGGCCGCTCACACTCGCCCTGACCAGGCCTTGTTCGGCATCGTGCAGGGGGGCGTTTTCACCGATCTGCGCCGCCAAAGCGCGGAATTCATCACCGACCTGGATTTCCCCGGCTACTCCATCGGCGGGCTGTCGGTGGGAGAGCCAAAGGAGTTGATGCACGAGATGCTGGAGGTCACCGTGCCCCTCCTGCCCGAGGATAAGCCCCGCCACCTGCTGGGCATCGGCTCGCCGGAGGACTTCTTCGAAGGCGTGGCCCGCGGTATTGACATCTTCGATTGCGTCCTGCCCACTCGCATCGCCCGCACTGGTGCGCTCTTCACTCGCACTGGTCGCCTCAACGTCAGGAACGCCCGATACGCCGACGATCCCGCTCCCATTGAGGAAGGGTGCGCCTGCTACGCCTGCCGCCACTTCTCCAGGGCCTACTTGCGCCACTTGATCATGGCCAAGGAGATTCTGGGCCTGCGCTTGGCCACCCTGCACAATCTGCACTTCATGCTGAATCTGATGCGGGAGATCAGGGAAGCGATCCAGGCCGGCACCTTCGCTGCTCTAAAGAAGGATTTCCTGGCCAACTACGACATCATCCCCCACGAAGCACGGCAGCGGAACAGGAAAGCAAGAAATAGGAGATAGAGAGTGAACATCATTCAAGCCCTCATCCTGGGCATCATACAAGGCGCCACAGAGTTCATACCCATCTCCAGCTCTGGACACCTGGTGCTGGCGCCCTGGCTTCTCGACTGGCCGGAGCCGGGCCTGGTCTTTGATACCATCGTCCACTGGGGCACCCTGCTGGCCATCCTGGCCGTCTTCTGGGGCGACATCGTTGCCCTGGCGACGGCCTGGGTGGGGAGCCTGGTGGAACGCAGCCTGGAGCAGGCAGAGGCCCGCCTGGCTTGGCTGATCATCCTGGGCACCCTGCCCGCCGCCTTGATCGGCTTCCTCTGTGAGGACTTCTTCGAGAACTTATTCAGCTCCCCTGGCTGGGTAGCCGCTCTGTTGCTGGTCACAGGGGCCATCCTGGCGCTCAGCGAATGGCTGGGCAAGCGACAGCGCTCGCTGGGCGATCTAGGCTGGCTCGACTCGGTGCTCATCGGCCTGGCCCAGGGCCTGGCCATTGCCCCAGGCATCTCCCGTTCAGGGGCGACCATAGCCATGGGATTGCTGCGCGGCGTCGAACGGGAGGCCGCGGCTCGCTACAGCTTCCTACTGGCCACACCCATCATCTTCGGGGCCGGGCTCCTGCAACTGGTTGAGCTGTTCCGGGCCGGAGCCGGCGGAGCCCAGTTGACGCCCCTCATCGTCGGCTTCCTGGCGGCGGCGATCAGCGGCTACCTGTGTATCAGATTCCTGCTGGCGTATCTTCAACGAGGCAGGCTCTACGTTTTCGCCACTTACTGCTGGCTGGCGGGGGGCGTGTCTTTGATCATATTCTTGATGAGAGGTTAGGTTGGGATTGGCTATGCAACTGGGCAAAAGTTTCTTGCACTTTCTTCCGACAAGATTGCTACCAAGGGGCGTCCCCGCCCCGTCTAAGGGCAGTTTGGCCACGAAATCGGGGCGGGGACGCCCCTCTGTAGCAGGGAAAAAGGTCGAAAGAACTTTTGCTGACTTATTCTGGAAAGGCATTAGCACAGTCATCTGCCTGATCAGCCTGCTGATCTTTGCTGGCTGCAGCAGAGGTGCGGTAGAGCCTGCGGAGCCTGTTCATCTCAAGGTGACTGGCTCCAGCTCGATGCAGCCTCTGGTGGAGGAATTGGCCCAGGCTTATGCCGAACGCCGCAAGCAGGTGACCATAGCCGTGGAAGGCCGAGGCTCGCTGCTGGGAATCGAGTTGGTTCGCCAGGGAGAAGCGGACATTGGGATGACTTCGGGGAAAGAGCCGGAAGATACGTTGGCCGTTTCCACTTCCAAGCTGTGGTCAACGCCCATCGCCCTGGACGGCATCGCCATCGTCGTCCACCCCCAGAATCAAGTGGAGGGCCTGACTTTGCTCCAACTCAAGGACATCTTCTTCGGACGGGTCTGGGATTGGAAGGATGTGGGAGGACAGGCAGGGGAGATCGTGGCCATCAGCCGCGAGGACGGCTCAGGGACGAGGCCGGTTTTCGAGGAGCTGGTGATGAAGGGCAAGCGGGTCACCCCGACGGCGGTGGTCATGCCCAACAGCCGGGCCGTGGTGGAGTACGTGGCGGAGCATCCGCAGGCCATCGGCTACGTATCCATGGGCTATCTCTCTGAGGAGGTCAAAGTTCTGGAAATCGAGGAGGCGGCGCCGACCCCGGATAGCGTCCGCCAGGGGAGCTACCACTTGCTTCGCCCCCTCTTCCTGGTAACGCGCCAGGAGCCAACGGGCGAGATCAAGGGCTTCATTGATTTCGTCCTCAGCCCAACCGGGCAGTCCATCGTGGGGAGGAAATACGGACGAGTGCAGTAGGTTGGTAGATTGGTAAATACGAAAAGGAGAGAAAGCAATGCGTTTGAAAGACAGAGTAACCCTCATCACCGGAGGAGCAGCCGGCATTGGCAAGGCGACGGCGAAGCGCTTCGTCGAAGCGGGGGCCACGGTGGTCATATGCGACGTGAACCAGGAGGCTGGCGACGCTACGGTTCAGGAGCTTGGCCCCAGTGTTCACTTTTACAAGGTAGATGTCACCGACCGGCAGGCAGTGCAGGCGTGGGTGGATGACGTAGTGGCAAAGCACGGCCGGGTGGACGTGCTGGTCAACAACGCCGGCATCCTGCGCGACAACCAGTTGGTCAAAGTCAAAGATGGCAAGCTGGTCAAGCAGATGCCGGAGGCAGACTTCGACCTGGTGATAGCCGTCAACCTCAAGGGGGTGTTCAACTGCACCCAGGCTGTCGCCCCCTACATGATCGAGCAGGGCGGCGGCGTGATCCTCAATGCCTCTTCTGTTAGCGGCCTGGATGGCAATTTTGGCCAGACCAACTATGTGGCCACCAAGGCCGGCGTGATCGGCATGACCAAGGTGTGGGCCCGCGAGCTGGGCCGTTACAACATTCGCGTCAATGCTGTGGCCCCCGGCTTTATCGCCACCGAGATACTGAGTTCCATGCCCGAAAAGATCATAGGGCGCATGAAGGCCCACACGCCGCTGGGTCGCATGGGCCAGCCACGCGACGTCGCCGACGCCTACCTGTTCCTGGCGTCGGACGAGGCCAGTTTCATCTCTGGTGCGGTGTTGCGCGTGGATGGAGCAATCGTCGTCGGAACGTAGCTAATTGTGAATTGTGAACTGTGAATTGCGAATTGTGAATGGAGGAGTGGCGTGGCCAAAGGCGACGATATTGAAAAGCGCCTGGTTGACTTTGCGGTGAGGGTTATCAAGCTTTGTAGCCATCTACCCAAAACGCAGGCTGGTCGGCATATCGGTGGGCAACTGTTGCGCAGTGGCACTGCACCTGCGGCGCATTACGCCGAAGCGCGCGGGGCTGAAAGTACAAACGATTTTATCCACAAACTCAAAATTCGCCTCAAAGAACTGAATGAATCAAGAGTTTGGCTCAAAATCGTTACCCAAAGCGAGATGCTACCAGAGTCGCGACTGCGCGACATCACCGACGAGAACGACCAACTGTGCCGGATCATCAACGCCAGCATCAAAACAACGCGGGCCCACAGAGAATAACTCACAATTCACAATTGTTCCGAAGGAGCAAGACATGAGCATTCCAACAATGGAAGGCGTAACCGCCAAGACAATCACTACCAATCGCATTGCCACGCGGGTGCTCTTCACTGGGCCAGAAGACGGCACCCCCGTGCTCTTCTTGCACGGCAACACCTCTTCGGCGACCTGGTGGGAAGAGACGATGGTAGCCCTGCCTGATGGGTATCGGGGTATCGCTCCGGATCAGCGCGGTTTTGGCGAGGCCGATCCGGAGAAAAAGATTGACGCCACCCACGGCATGGGCGACCTGGCGGACGACGCCGCGGCCCTGCTCGATCACCTGGGCATCAAGCAGGCGCACATCGTCGGAAGCTCGCTGGGCGGCATGGTGGTCTGGCGAATGATGGCCGACAACATGGCTACGGACTATCCCGAACGCTTCCTGACCGTGACGATGGCTGACCCCGGCTCGCCCTACGGCTTTGGGGGCACGAAGGACGTGGACGGCACGCCCACCACCCCCGATTTCGCCGGTTCCGGTGGCGGCCTGTCTAACCCTGAGCTGATCCAGCGGATGAAAGACGGCGACCGCAGCGTGGAGAGCCAGTTTTCGCCGCGTGCTGTCATCCGCGCCCTGCTCGTCAAGCCGCCTTTCGTTCCCCCGCGAGAGGAAGAGCTGCTCTCTTCGCTGCTGTCAACCCACATCGGAGAGCAGGACGTGCCGGGTGATTCCGTCCCATCTCCGAATTGGCCGCACATGGCCCCAGGCGTCTGGGGAGCGACCAACGCTATATCGCCCAAGTACGCTGGAGACGTCAGCAAAATATACGACGGGCGGCTGACGGCGCCCGTGTTGTGGGTGCGCGGCAGCCATGACCTGGTCGTGTCCGACACCGCCGCCTCCGATCCGGGTTTTCTGGGCAAGATGGGCTTCATACCGGGCTGGCCCGGCGACGATGCCTTTCCCCCGCAGCCCATGCTAGGGCAGACGCGGGCCGTCCTGGAGAAATACGCCGCCGCGGGTGGCAGCTACAAAGAAGTCGTCATTGAGGATGCCGGCCACGCGCCGTTCATCGAGAAGCCGGAGGAGTTCAACGCGGTCTTGCACGCGCACCTTCGCGGTGGGTAGGCGTTCATCCTCCTGCAGGTCGTCTTAAACCTGTGGGAGGGCGATAGGCGGTTCGGTGAGTGGATGGCCAGCAGTAGGCGATGACGTGCTAACAATGTCATGTATGACTTAATGTGGACACATGCCACATGGCACAACCATAGTCAGGCGGCGCTTAACCCAGGTGGCGGGCAGTTGTTGATATTCTGATTGATATGATTGTGATTAGCCGGAACTCGAAAGGGACAGAGGTATGTCTAACAACCAAGGTAGGTTAAAGACAAAACCCGAAATCGCGGAGCTTGTGGGGGTTTCTGTTAACGATATATGTCTATGGGCGCAGCTATTCTCTGACTGGCTTGACGTCTGCGCTGTGTGGAGAGATAGAACACATGACGAGGACGATGTTCTTATCTTTACTTGTATCCACGAACTGAATAGTCGGATAGAGGAAAATCTCGATTTCAGCCAGCGCACCAGTCGCATCAAGGCCGCATTGCAGAATTTCCCCCCAGCAGTCAACATTAGGCAGAGACGGCGGACAGAGAAGAAACTCCCAGAAAGCGAACGCTGGGCTGTGGTAGGCAGAGCATGCTTAAGGTATGAGTATGAATGGCTGAAGCCCTTGCGATCTCAATTGGAGAGTATCGCTGATTTCGGGTGTTGGGCGACAGAGGCGGGGACTTGTTCCGAACCCTATGCTCTGCTGTGGACATTAGAAGCGTCGAGAGTCGTGGTGATTGACAAGAACCCTGAACACATCCGAATTGCTCAAGAGTGGCTGAAAAATGCCCGAAAGAGACATGCCTATTTCGCTGATTACGATTTGGAGTTCATCAAAGGCAACATGGCTGATGAGATTGATGCACTCGATGAGAGCGCTTTCGATCTCTCATACTGCAAAGATGTTCTTTACAACATGTACCCCAACTTGGACCAGTTGCAGGCTTCAATCAGTACGATGACGAAAGCTGTTAAGTCCAACGGATGGATAATCGCCATTGAACCTAAGATGGGAGTCGAGTTTGAGGAAACTCCGTGTGAGATACTTGGCGGTGAGGTATCAATGCCTGTCCCGGTGAGTGAGCCAGTGGACGTAAGCCACCATTTTGAGGATGCAGGGTTGATCAGAGTCAGTCTAGATAACGCTCCAGAATGGTCATATTGTTTCAAGAAACCAAACGACTGCGCTGCCTAACAAGTCGTTGGTGTGCCCTGCAAAGCTGTCGTCTGCTAACCAATGCGAGCCCAGGTGACTTCAACAGACTCAATCGAACCATAATTGCCAGGAGTTGAGGAGAAAAACATGACTGTCCCATCAAAGGTCGTCAAACTGGTCGAGCTTTTTGGCCGCGACCTGGATATTTACAAACGCGCTGGCTACAAAGAGGCCCACGTGCGCATTGATTTCATTGATCCCTTTTTCGAGGCCCTGGGTTGGGACGTGCGCAACGTGCGGGGCCAAAGGGAGCACGCGAAGGATGTGATTCACGAGGACGCTATCACCGTGGCCGGCAAGACTCGCGCACCCGACTATTCCTTCCGCGTCGGCGGGGCGCGCAAGTTCTTTCTGGAGGCCAAGAAGCCATCGGTATCGCTCAAGGGCGACGTTGGCCCGGCCTTTCAATTGCGCCGCTATTCCTGGAGCGTCAAACTGCCCCTGGGCATCCTCACCGATTTTGAGGAGTTTGCCGTCTACGACTGCCGCCGCTGTCCCAGAGCCACCGACAAAGCCAGCATGGGCCGGCTGATGTACTTCACCTTTGACCAGTACCTCGACCGCTTTGACGAAATCTACAGCATGTTTGCCAAAGAGTCGGTGCAGCAAGGCTCGCTTGACCATTATGCGCAAGCCATCAAAGGCAAACGTGGCACCAGCGAGGTGGACGCCGAGCTTCTCAAAGAGATCGAAGGCTGGCGCGACGCGCTGGCGCGCAACATCGCCCTGCGCAACAAAGACCTGTCGGTTCACGAGCTGAACTTCGCCGTGCAGCGCACCATTGACCGCATCATCTTTTTGCGAATGTGCGAGGATCGAGGCATTGAGGACTACGGGCAACTGTTGGCGCTAACCAACGGCCCCCACATCTACGCCCGGCTGGGCGATTATTACCGGCGGGCCGACGAGAAGTACAACGCGGGGCTGTTTGACTTTCGCACCGACACCCTGACCAGAACGCTGATCATTGATGACAAGGTGCTCAAGCCCATCCTGGTTGGCCTTTACTACCCCCGCTGCCCCTACGAGTTCTCGGTGCTGCCTGTCGAGATCCTGGGCCAGGTGTACGAGCAGTTCCTGGGCAAGGTCATTCGCCTGACTCCCGCCCATCGGGCCAAGGTCGAAGAGAAGCCGGAGGTCAAGAAGGCGGGCGGCGTCTATTACACCCCCAGCTACATTGTGGACTACATCGTCCGGCAGACCGTGGGCCAACTCATCGAAGGCAAGACGCTGCGGCAGACCAGCAAGCTGCCGAGGCAAATCAGCAAGCTGCGGATCCTCGATCCGGCGTGCGGCTCCGGTTCGTTCCTGCTGGGCGCGTATCAATATCTGCTGGACTATCACCTGCGGTGGTACGAGGATCACGACCCGGCCAAATACGCCCGGCGCAAGCAGCCTGCCGTCTACCAGGGGCAAAGGGGCGAGTGGAGGCTGACCGGCGTCGAGAAGAAGCGCATCCTGCTCAACAACATCTACGGCGTGGACATTGACCGGCAGGCGGTGGAGGTGACCAAGTTGAGCCTGCTGCTGCAAGTGTTGGAAGGCGAAACCGAAGAGACGTTGGGCCAGCAACTATCTCTGTGGCGCGAGCGCGCGCTGCCCGACCTGGGCAACAACATCAAGTGCGGCAACTCCCTCATCGGGCCGGACTACTTTGAGGCCCAACTGCTGCCCGACGAAGCCGAGATGCGGCGGGTGAACCCTTTTGATTGGCAAGCCGAGTTCCCGGAGGCGATGGCGGCAGGGGGATTTGACGCGGTGATTGGGAATCCGCCGTACATATTCGCTCGGGACATGAAGTTCACGGAGCAAGATAAGCGATATTATTATGAGCACTACGCGCTTGCTCAGTACCAGATCAACACTTATGCGTTGTTCATAGAGGCTTCGCTGAGGCTAATGAGACCCCAGGCAGTGTTTGGTGTGATTGTGCCTAATACCTGGCTAACGATTGAGAAGATGGCTAGGTTGCGGCAGTTTCTCGCTGGCAACTATAATCAATTGAGCATCGTCAATGTTGAGGACACGACCTTTGGAAGTGCCAACGTTGAAAACACCATTGTTTTGGGAGATAATAGGCAAGTCAAACAGAAGGATGTCCAATTGGCAAAGATGTCAGATCGGCGTGTTGGCAATTTAGCGCAGATCCCAAAGTCGTATTTTGAAACCGACTTCAATCCCATATCATTGACCAAGATAGAGCATCTAGGTTTTGCTGTATCGCTGGAAGCCAAGTCCCAATCCCTGAGTGCCCTTGCAAGAGTGAAGGTAGGACTAAAAGCATATCAGAGAGGAAAGGGGAAGCCAGCACAGACAAATAGGCAGAAAGGGGGCAGAGTTTTCCACTCACGAAGTCCGGTGGATGAAAGCTACCTGCCGTATCTGCAAGGTAGAGATGTTATTCGCTACCATCTCGATTGGTCTGGTGCGTACTTGAGCTATGGCAAGCATTTGGCTGAGCCTCGCTCAATTGAACTCTTTCAAGGTGAACACATACTTGTTAGGCAAATTCCTGCACAACCACCGCTGTGCATTCACGCTACTATCACAAGTGAGACTTATCTCAATGACATCAATAGTATGATTATACATAATGACTCTATGCATGATTCAAAGTATCTTTTGGGAGTAATCAATTCACGGCTGTTGTCATTTTGGTTTGTCGTTAGAATCGGGAAAACAGGACGGAAACTGTTCCCTCAATTCAAAATTCGAGATTTATCGAGGTTTCCTATCCGCACCATCAACTTCGACAACCCGACGGACGCCGCCCGCCACGACAAAATGGTTGCCCTGGTGGAGCGCATGTTAGAGCTACACCGCAAACTCGCCGCCGCTGCCATCCCCGCCGATAAGAAACTGTACCAGCGGCAGATCGAAGCCACCGACCGCCAGATTGACGCGCTGGTGTACGAGCTGTACGACCTGACGGAGGGCGAGATCAGAATCGTCGAGGAAGCCGCCAGTTAGTAAGTGTAGTGACTTCCAGGCCGTCGTGCGCCTGATCGGCGCGTCACAGCCTGGGCAATCCCTGAGGACGCCAAGAGTAGGACGCTTGTCCGCATAAACGCTTGATCTAGGGGATTGCGGAAGAATTCCGTGTAATCACTTGTTAGGCCGCAGCAAGGAGGTTGAAGGAAGTGAAGAACAGGACGAAAGATCCGTCAAGTGGCTGGTGGTCTGCACGCTTTCACATCAACTGGCCTGAGAACTCGGAACCATCCTGGCATATTGATCTGCTTCTAGCCCATAGGGTGCTATCTCCCGTCTTGCGTCACTACAAAGATCATCTCCACTTGTGGCGGTTTCACCGAAGAGCAGCCCGAGACCAAGTTGGTCATCGGTTTAGTTTTATGTTCTACTCCTCTCCAGAGATAGCACACCAAGTCTATGGCTCTCTGAAATCCGATCCGCTATTGAAGGACATGAGAGAGGCTGGTGTGCTCGTTCGGGAAACCTACGATGATCCAAGCAAGATAGTCAAGCCTAATATCGAGGATACCAGTGATCCCAATTGGTCACCTCTGGTTCAAAAGTCGTGGCCTTACTTTATTATGGGCGTCTGTCAGATGTGGCTGGACTTGATTGCAGGCATTGCTGAAAGTGCTTCAATTGGACGAGAACTTTCGTCTCCTCAAGCGATCTCCGCCTTCTATCAAGAGGTCGGTCAGGCTGTCACAAGGTTGTGGCAGGAAGAAGGTTGCCATTCTTTGCTTCACCACCTGAATGCAATATTTGGGTATCAGCCTGTCAAAGTGGTTGAGGCTCGTCTGATGCGATTCTAGGCCCATTGTCTCCTGGCAACTGCTGCGGCCTGACAACTCGCTCGTGTGCCCTGAAAGCTGCCGTTTATAATCGGTGAGAGTCCGGTCGTGGCTTCGACAGGCTCAGTCGAACGGCAACTGCCAAGAGCGGAGCGGCTTCGATGGCATTGGGCGGTTCGGTGAGTGGATAGCTATTTAGCATAGCTGGAAGTTAGGCGGCCCAACATCAACCTGTTAGTTCTGAAAACACAATGCGTGAGTTCAACAGGGACCAAATTCTCACTTTGATCACAAGGCAGTTCGAGAGCTTGAGAGTCGATTACAAGATGGCTCTTGATCTGTCCGACGATAAACACAAGCGAGAACTTGTCAAAGACGTTTCTGCTCAGGCGAACACAACCGAGATCGATCACACCTTGGTTGGTTTGGGTATGAGTGGCTATACTGGATGCATCATAGTCGGGGCAACTGAGAGTGGACAGTTGCATGACATCACCCACCTGATGCTAGATGATGCCAAACTCCAGCAGATAGTAAATGAACACGTGGTACCCAGGATTCAGTTTCTCTTCAGGAGTGTTGAAGTAACGGGCAAGGATGGAAAACCCGTGAAGATCGGCGCCATAGTGGTACCAGCAAGTGATCGCTGTCCCCATCGCGTCAAGAAGAATTACAGAGGTCTTAGGCAAGGCCAGTGTTTTGTTAGGGAAGGAACTAGTACGCGGGAAGCAATTGACCATGATTTTGAGAGGATGTATGCACGTCGGCTTGGGGTAGCTAGTGGAGAGATTAACACACACCATTTAAGGGCTTATCTGGAAGCGGTTCTCAAGAACGAACGGTTTACTCGCTGGTTGGATCCATTCTACCTCGAAACAAGAGGAGAACTATTGCCAATTTATGCATCGCCGTTTGACGACTCCACAAGTGACGCGTACAGCAAAACGAAGCTATTCGAAGTTGTGTACCGGAGGAGCCAAGTAATTATCTTGGGAGAGGCTGGGATAGGCAAGACGACGGCTTTGGAGCGTTTGATGCTTGAATGTGCCAGGGGCTCTGTTGCACAGAGTAGTAGCTCAATGCTACCGATTCTTGTTCCATTGCTGTCTTACAATGGTAATCTGTTGAGAAGTATATGGGCATCTCTCAACAGCTATGGCGGACTTGGTTCCTGGGACGAGCAGGAAACTAGTGATTTACTGAGAAGTGCCAAGTGCTTCTTGATGCTAGATGGTTTGAATGAGGTGCCAGGTCGTTGGCGAGACACCGTGTGTGCCAACATCATGGAGTTCACACACGCATTTCCTCAGCACAAGTATGTCATAACGTGCCGTCCTCAAGATGAACTGTGGAGACAATTGCACTCGGAGAAGACAGTAGTGATGGTGATCCAGAGGCTAAGGCTTGGAGACGTGCGCAAATACCTGGCGATCCATCTCGGTAAGGCGAAAGGTGGTCGTCTATTTGGAGCAGTAGGCGAACGAATGCGCGACCTAGCTAGAGTTCCTCTGATTCTTTGGTTGATCAGAAATTCCGCGCTGGCTGGTGAAGAGATTCTGTCCAACAGCCGTGGTGAGTTAATCAGTGGCTTCATCAGGACCATGCTTAGAAGAGAAAGCAGCAAGGGACTACGTGCAACTACTATTCCACTTGAAGTCAAGTATCTTTGCCTTTCAGCTCTTGCCCATTCTATGCAGCTTGATCGAACGCTTGTCGCTTCAGGCACACTTGTTCGGGAATCTTTCACGCATAGTTTGCAAGAGCAGAAGGAGACTTTCTCTTGGCGCGATGTGCTGGAAGAGGTGAAGCTTAACGGAATGTTGATAGGCGAAGACGACGTACATTTCTTGCATCAGATGTTCCAGGACTTCTTCGCTGCATGGATTCTCGCCCAGCGGCTGAACTGCATAGATGTGACCGAATTAGCTTGTGACAACTGGTGGAGCGAGACACTCGTCTTACTGTCCGGAATTGTATCCGATGCATCATTCCTAGTCGACTCACTCGCTGGGGTTGACCCTCTGTTGGCAATTCAGTGTCTAGCTGAAAGTGGGACTGTCGAAGCCGATACACGAAGAAAGGTGCTTGTGCACCTGGATCGCCAGTTAGAGTCTGGAGATCGAGAGTCGCGCCTTAGCGCAGTGCGTATACTCAGAAAGGTCGGCGGCTCAGACGCGGCTCAATCTTTGCTTCAATATCTTGCTGACCGAGATCAGCGTGTACACTCGAGTGCTAGATATGGCTTAGAGTACATAGGCGAGGACAGTATCCCGGTCTTGATATCAGCACTACCTCAGTCTGATGGATTCATGCAGAGGCAAATAGTGTCTGTACTTGCCAAACTCCCACTACCAGAGGAGCCTTTCATCATTGACTATTTCTTGCCCCTCTTGGCGGTAAAACGCCCCACTGGCAAGAATGCAGCCAAGATCATTTCGAAACTCGGCGAGCGCGCTATTGAACCAATGATCGCGATTCTAGAAGTTGGTGAGATGCCAGCCGTAGCAAATGCTATTCATGTACTAAGGCGAATTCCTGGCGGAAATGCGGTTAGTGTGTTGGTCAGCGCCTTGGACCACCGCAAAGTCGAAGTGCGTCGGCGCGCTGCCCAAGCCTTGATCGGGAGATGCAATGCTGATTGCACTGAGTCTCTAATCCAGACCCTTGATGATCCAGATGATGCAGTCTGTTTCTACTCAGTGATTGCTCTTAGCAAGTATGCTGGCCCTGAGGCTATTCCAGCGCTCAAGAGAGTGCTCAGTAGTGCAAAAGGTCGACAGTTCAGAACGCATTTCGGAACATATCGATTAGATCGGGCGCTACAGGCAGCAATCGATCAAATAAACGCCCGCGCGTCAAATAGCTTGTAGGGATCCCCGATTGTTGGTCTTGGTGCGCCCTGCAAAGCTGTTGTCTGCTAACCGATCAGGGTCCGGTTGTGACTTCGACAGTCTCAATCGAACGGTAACTGCCAGGAGCGAAGCAGCTTCGACGGCATTGGTCGGTTCGGTGAAACGAACAACTGCATTTGAGCAAGGAGAAGATCAATGGATGAAGAGCGTATAAACACCGATGCTGTTCCCCTCGCCGAACCAACAAGCTTCCTGATCCTGGTCAGATCCGTTGAGGAGCAATGGCGCGCTGGTCTTCTAATTGAGAGCCTTCGCGCTTTCGGGGGACGATTGAGTAGCTGCCCAGTTTGGGTGTTTCTACGCGATCCTGCCAGCGCCTCTTGCACTCGTCTTGGCATTGAAGACGTTCATTCTATCCCCATTGTCATAGAAGATGAATTCCGTCACTACTTCTTTGCAGACAAGGTTCATGCCTGTGCTCAGGCAGAAGAGATGGCAGTGCAGGAAGGCGTTCGCTCACTCGTGTGGATGAGCCCCAACAGCCTGATCGTCAATCCCCCTGTTCTTTTCGATCTTGCCCCATCGTTCGATGCCGCCCTGAGGCCGGTTCACATCAAGAATGTTGGTTTGCTGGCTGGCGAACCTCTCGATGATTTCTGGAAAGAGACATACCAGACAGTAGGGATCTCCGACACGCCACTCACGGTTGAATCCTTTGCGGATTCACACAAGCTGCGGCCTTACTACAACACCCACCTCTTTTCGATGAACCCATCCAAGAGGGTATTACAAACTTGGCTCGAATGTTTCAAGACTATGGTGTCCGACCAGGGGTTTCAGTCAGGTGCTTGTCGGGATGAGGAGCATCGAATCTTTCTCCATCAGGCAATCCTGAGTGCGCTGGTAACGAGATTGCTGGATTGGGAGCGGATTCGCACATTGCCGCCTGAATACAGCTACCCTCTACACTTTCATCAACAGATCCCTCCAACTCGCCGCCCACAGGCACTGAACGATCTGGTCTGTCCAGTTTATGAGGGAGCTTATCGCTATCCTGATACGCTGAATGGGATTGAAGTTGATGAACCACTGAAATCATGGTTGATGAAGCACGTGCCAACCAGGTGAGACATTCCACTCTGGTTCGGAACTCTCCGCTGGGGCGGACGGAGTTGATGTTTCGTAGCATTTGAGAGGAGTTTTCTATGGATCACACTGGAGGATATGACCAGTACGCAGTCACCGCCGATCTCTACGACCACATCGTGCCGTACCGCGACCGGCCAGACGTGTCTTTCTTCGTGGAAGCAGCCAGAGAGTCGGGAGGGCCGGTGTTGGAGGTCGGCTGCGGAACAGGCCGGGTCTTGATTCCTACGGCACGGGCAGGAGTCGAGATCGTCGGCCTCGACCTGTCGCCCTACATGCTGGACGTGTGTCGGGAACGACTGCTGAAAGAGCCAGAAGATGTTCGATCCAGAGTCCAATTGATAGAGGCAGACATGCGCCATTTTTCGCTGGGGCAAGCCTTCAAGTTGGTAACGACGCCCTTTCGCCCGTTTCAGCATCTGACGACGGTTGATGACCAGTTGTCGTGCCTGGAGTGCATTCACCGTCACCTGGTGGAGGGCGGCCGATTGATACTTGATATCTTCAACCCCTCGCTGGGATCGTTGACCAGGGACGATGTTGGGCAGGAATGGGGCGGCGAGCTAGAATTCACCACTCCCGACGGCCGTCGTGTTGTCCGGCGTGACAAGATCGTGTCGCGAGATCGCTTCAACCAAATCAACTACGTTGAACTGATCTATTACGTGACTCATCCCGACGGTCGGGAAGAGAGGCTCGTGCATTCGTTTCCCATGCGATACCTGTTCAGATTTGAGGCAGAGCATCTGCTGGCGCGATGTGGGTTTGAGGTCGAGCAGGTTTATGCAGACTATGACAAGAGCCCCTATGGGTCGAAGTATCCGGGCGAGTTGATATTCGTGGCCAAGAAGGTGGATGTCTGATGACGGGGATTCGCCGTGCGGTCGAGTATGACATTGAATCCAGAGAAAGCAGTGATAGAGGACAGAATTCCACAGATCGAGAACTACGTCAAGCAGTCGATGAACGCTGCAACTGCTTCTGACTTGAAGATCGCTCACGACTTCAAGCACGTTGATCGGGTGCGATACTGGGCTCTGCGCATTGCCCACGGCGAAGGTCTTAACGAATTGGACCTCGTCGAAGCAATTGCCCTTCTCCACGACATCGGCCTGGCTCACGTCAGAGTTGAGCAACGCCATCAACACGCCCGGGTGGGCGCTGACATTGCAGCACGATTTCTGCGCGCACGCCATCTGTTCAGTGACGAACAGATAGATATCATCACTGATGCTATTCGCCACCACAGTTCACCATCTGGCGGTGGGGTATTGGGAGAAGTTCTGCGCGATGCTGACAAACTAGACGCCTTAGGCGCAGTCGGCATTATGCGAGCGCTCACCTCCAAGTATGCCAAGCCAGAGTATGCCACACCAAGCGTCAAAGGTGACACTTGGGCGATGACAATGAGCCAGTTCGAGGAGCGATTCGCTGAGGGAAAAGGGGTAGGTGACTACATCATTGATCAAGTAAACTTCCAGATCAGCTTCTACGGCGAGCTCCACACAGAGACAGCCAAGCGGATGGGCCAGCCGTTGGTTGAGTTTATGAAAGCCTACGTCAATCAGCTTGACTCGGAAATCAATCCTGTCCACGTTACGCATCCGACGCCGTACCCCGACGTCAACGCCGTGCTGCACGTATTACTATCGGGCGTGCAGACTACTCTGGGGAATCACTTTGTCGGCATGTATGTGTACGGCTCGCTTACAAGCGGTGATTTCAACCCCCAACGCAGCGATATTGATTTTTTGGTTGTCACGGCCGACGAGCTTCCAGACGAGATGCTTCCGGCTTTGGAAGTGATGCACGCCCGCATTACTGCCAGCGGCTTGAAGTGGGCGACGAGATTAGAAGGCGACTACATTCCGCAGTCAGCACTCCGGCGCTATGATCCAACCCATGCATGGTACCCACATCTTGGTGTGGACGGGCATTTTGACGTGGAACACCACGGGAGCGATGGGGTTATTCAACGCTATATGATTCGAGAACAGGGCGTCGCGTTGGCGGGACCAGCCCCAAAAACCTTGATCGCCCCAGTCCAACCAGACGACTTACGGCGGGCTGCACTGGGGATATTGCTTGAGTGGTGGGCGCCGATGCTGCATGATCCCGCTCGGTTGCACAGTAGCGAGTATCAAGCCTACGCCGTCCTGACGATGTGCCGGGCGCTCTATACACTACAATATGGCGCCGTCGTCTCGAAGTCGGTCGCAGCACAGTGGGCGCAGCAGGCGCTTGGCGAACGGCGGGCAGCGTTGGTCGAACGAGCCTCGGCTTGGCGACACGGCACGCAGTTGGACGATTTGAACGAAACACTGGACTTTATCCAGTACACGCTTGAACGCGGTCAGCAATTTGAGATACCTGCATGAAGAAACCATGAGCTATCGAGAAGCCATTTTCTACTTCTACACTGGCACGGGCAACTCCTACCGCGTGGCCGTCTGGATGGCCGATGCCGCTTCGCTAACGAACGATGCCGCTTCGCTAACGAACGGCGCCGCTTCGCTAACAGCCGACGCCGCTTCGCTAACGAACGATGCCGGCCGCGATGCGGGGACCGCCGTCACAGTGCGGCCCATCAAGTCGGCCCATCCTTCGGAAGAAATTGGTCAGGGTGAGACTGCGCTCCTGGGGCTGGTGATGCCGACGCACGGCTTTACCACACCGTGGGCCATGTTGAGCTTTGCCCTCCGCCTGCCGCGTCGCCGCCACACGCACGCCGTGGTCATCGCCACTCGCGCTGGGGTCAGGATCGGCTCGACCTACCTGCCGGGATTCGAGGGAACGGCCACCCTGCTCGTTGCACTCATTCTCGCGCTGAAGGGCTATCGTATCCGTGGCGCGGCGGGCATAGACATGCCGTCCAACTGGATCTCGCTGCATCCGGGCCTCTCGCCTGATGCGGTGGCGGGGATCACGGCCCGGGCCAGGAAGAAGACGGCCCCTTTCATGGCTGCCATTCTCTCTGGCGAGCGGCGCTTCACCAGTTGGGTCGTCTTTCTGCTGGGCCTGCTGGTGCTGCCCATCTCGCTCGCCTACCTGCTGATAGGCCGCTTTTTCCTGGTCAAGCTGTTCTTCGCTTCTGACCGCTGCAACGGCTGCGAGCTCTGCGCCGAACATTGCCCGAACGGCGCCATCGAGATGCGGGGCAGTGGGAGCCGCCGACGACCGTATTGGACGTTTCGATGTGAAAGCTGCATGCGCTGCATGGCTTACTGTCCCACGCGGGCGGTGGAGGCCAGTCATCTATTGGGTGTGGGGGCCTATCTTCTGGCAGGTGTCATTCCCACGACGACACTCCTGGCCTGGCTGGTGGTCCGTGTTCCCATGTTGGTTTTCCTGAGCTGGACGCCCGACTGGGTGCTGGAGTCGGTCAATGCCATCGTCGCCATAGGCCTGGCCTATCCGGTCTTCCATCTGCTACTGAGGATACGGTGGATCAACTGCTTCTTCACTCGTGCCACGCTGACCCACTATTATCGTCGCTACCACGAACCTGAGACCACGCTCAAGGACCTGGAGTGACCACAGGCAGGAGCATAGACAATGACCACCGTTTACCTCAAAGAGATCAACCAAGACAACTGGAAACAGGCCATCCGCCTTGACGTCGCGCCAGAGCAGAAGCGTTTCGTGGCCTCCAACCTCTACTCCATCGCCGAAGCCATATTCAACCCAACGTTCGTGCCCTTGGCGATCTACGATGAGGCCGTTTCCACTTCTGACGCCGTTTTCACTTCCGAGGCCGTTTCCACTTCCAAGGCTGAAACGATGGTGGGGTTCTTGATGCATGGTACTAATCCTGACAACGACGAACTCTGGATCCTCCGCTTGATGGTGGATCAGCAGTACCAGGGCCGGGGCTATGGTCGGGCTGCGATGGAGGAGATCATCCACCGGCTCAAGGCCGAGCCAGATTGCCAGGAAATCTTCACCAGTTACGAGCCGGACAATGACGCCGCCGCCAAACTCTACCGCAGTCTAGGGTTTGAGGACACCGGCCGCATTGAGGATGGCGAATTAGTTGTATGTTTGCAGCGATAGCGACTGTCCATGAACAGAGCAGGATTAACAGAATTCAAGGACAAACATGCCATCAAGTCCAAGGTGGTTTCCCTCACGGGTGTTGTTGGTCAGCCCTTGATCTGAAGGCCTCGGCTCATGTGGAAAATCTGTCAAAGTGAAAACGACTTGTCGCATTTCGTGTATCAGCCGGGCATTTCATCGCTCGACCAAGGCCAGCAACACTCTAGCGAGGGTGACCAATCCGCAAATTATGCAAATCCTGCTCTTGTATCGCTCCTGACGACTCACGGCCTGAGTGGTTATCTATGATCAATTACACATTCACAACAGAAGGCATTTCCCCTGAGCAACTCAAAGGCTTTTTCGATGGATGGCCAAATCCGCCATCTCCCGAAACGCACCTGAGGCTGTTGAAAGACAGCGATGAAATCGTCTTGGCCATTGATCAAAAAACGAAAAGAGTCGTGGGGTTCATTACAGCGATCACGGATCACGTGCTTTCGGCATACATTCCATTTCTGGAGATCTTGCCTGAGTACAGGGGAAGGGGAATTGGGAAAGAGCTTGTCGCTTTCATGCTTGAGCGCCTGGGCGATCTATACATGATTGATCTCATTTGTGATCAAGAGCTTCAAGCCTTCTATGCGAAGCGTGGAATGGTTGAGGCCACAGGAATGATGAAACGCAACTATGACAATCAATCTGGCACAATTGTAGTTAGCCCACGCTGACAGCATCACGGCAACCAAGGAGGGATGGACAGAGATGATTGAACTACCAGAAGCGTTGACCATTGCGCGACAGATGAAAATAACCGCTTATATCCTGCTGGCAATCTTTTTCAGTGTCTCTATCCTTGGATGCACATCTGCACAACAGCAACCGAACGATAAAGACGACGTTCTATTTCAAACCTCGACGCTCGATGCCCTACTGGAAGGGGTCTACGATGGGGACATGACCTTTGGGGAATTGAAAGAGCACGGAGACTTTGGGTTAGGTACGTTTGACGCCCTCGATGGAGAAATGGTCGAAATAGACCATCAAGTTTATCAAATCAAAGCAGACGGAATCGCTTACCGCGTTGACAATGCCATGAAATCGCCGTTTTCTGTAGTGACTTTCTTTGAACCCGACCAGACCGCAGCGTCAGACGAGGCGATGGATTGTGTGCAATTGGAAGAGTTCCTGGACAGCTTGTTACCCACCAAAAACATTCCCTATGCCCTCAAAGTCGAGGGGACTTTCGCCTATCTCAAGACGAGAAGTGTCCCCAGGCAAACTGAGCCCTATCCTCCCCTTTTGGAAGTATTGGAGAATCAGCCCATTTTCGAGTTTCAAAACGTCACAGGCGTAATGGTGGGGTTTCGGCTTCCTGGTTACATGGAAGGCGTCAATGTGCCAGGTTACCATTTTCACTTCCTTACTGAGGATAGAACGGCGGGGGGGCACGTGCTTGAGTGTCAGTCACAGAGCGTGACGATAGACATAGATTATACAGACGAATGGTATGTAGTGTTGCCTGAAGGTGGAGCGTTTTACGAGGTGGACTTTACCAGCCAGAGGTGAGCAACACGCCGATACTCGAAAGCGACCAATGCCGAACGGCAACTGCCAAGAGGAAGGCGGCTTCGACGGCTTTGGGCGGTTCGGTGATGGGACAGTCGGATGAAAGCGACCATACCCTACTCAGGGTCGGTATTCGAGCTTCAATCCCGAGCAAGGAAGCTGTGATGGGAAGAGTAGTTCTTGCTTTAGTACTGGTCTTGGTGAGCCCCCTACCCACCGCTGCTGCGCAGGAGACTCCGATTCAGGTGATGACCCAATCGGTGGAAAGCCACTTCCCCGACGATCTCACTTTCAGGTTGGTGGCGCGCAGCGACGCGGGGGATATCGTGAAAGCCAGCCTGTACCTCCAGGTGGGATGGGAGGAGACGATGCGGCCGCTGGCCTCGGAGACTTTCCTGCCTGCTCCGCAGGTGGAACTCGCTGCTGTTTGGAACACCTTTGCCGAGACGGTTCCTCCGTTCGTCGAGATCACCTACTATTGGGAGGTGAGGGACAGCACGGGGGAGACGCTGAGCACTAAGCCAGTTCGAACTGAGTACACTGACGCTACTCACGGCTGGCAGCGGCTGGAGGATGATCGCGTGATCGTCTTCTGGTACGACCAGCCTGCCTCCTTCGGTGAGGCCCTCTTCCAGGCATCGCGGGAGGCATACGATCACGTGGCCCACGTCACTGGCGCCACCACCGAACGAGCTATTCGCGTGGTCATTTACAACAATCAGGAGGATTTCTGCGCTTTCTATGCCCCCTGGACTTGTCAGGATTGGATTGGTGGACAGACCTTCTCTGGCATCACCGTTCAGTGGGGCTACGGTCTGAGCTGGTTCACCGATAGCGTGGTTCCCCACGAATTGGCCCATGTCTTTTACGGCGGAGTTTTGCGCGACACCTGGCTCCCTGTTCCCACCTGGTTCAACGAAGGGATCGCAATCTACAACGAGCGACACGACCACAGCCGGGATATGACCCTGGTACTGGATGCAGCAGAGGAGGGCAAGCTGCAAACTTTACCCGTCATGACCCGGGGTGGGGGCGTCGCGCACGGGGAGGTGGGGCTATGGTATGCTGTGGCCTACAGCCTGGTGGGCTATCTGGTTGAGACCTATGGGGAAGAGACACTGGGCGAACTCATCCTCACCCTGGCGGACAATATCCTCTTTGAGGATGCACTGGTCCAAACGATGGGGTTGGATATGGCACAACTTGAGATGAAGTGGCGAGCCTGGTTGGGCTACCCGGTGGATTCTATCCCCACGCCTGCCCCTTTCCCGACGATGCCGTCGGTCACCATAGTCCCGCCAACGGTCACCCAGGCGGTCACGCCGACCTATACGCCCGTGCCAACGGACACTGCAACAGCTACGCCGACCCACATGCCTACTCCGACGGACACTGCAACGGCCATACCAACCGCCACACCCATACCGACTGCTCCGCCGGAGGAAACGCCCCCCGGCAGGCCTTGTCTGGGCTTTCTGATAATTCCATTGGCGAGCGTAGTGGGCTGGAAGTTCGCCCGCCGGCGACCGAACGACTAACCGCTGAGAGTCGGGCGTGACTTTGACAGGCTCAACACAAGCGCCTGTGCTCAATCCGTTTTACTCCAAATCCGCTGTAGTATTCCAGAAAGGAAAGACCATGACACGCTACGCACAAATACTCTCTACAGGAGCCTATGTCCCCGAACGGGTCGTCACCAACGCCGAGATAGACGAGATCCTCGGCGAATCCACCAACGAGTGGCTGATCGAGAACGTCGGCATCCGCGAGCGCCGTTGGATGACGCCCGATCAGACCACTTCTGACCTGGTCGTGGCCGCCTCCCAGAAGGCCCTGGAACGCGCCGGTATCGGCCCCGCAGAACTGGATCTGATCATCGTCTCCACCGACACGCCTGATTACCTATCGCCGGGCACCTCCGTCGCGGTGCAATACAAGCTGGGGGCGGTCAACGCCGGCTGCTACGACGTCAACAGCGCCTGCGCCGGGTGGGTGACGGCTCTCGACCAGGGAGCGCGCTACATCATCACCGACCCAGACATGCGCTACGTCTTGGTCGCCGGGGGCTATGGCATGAGCCGCTTCCTCGATCTGAGCGATAAGAAAACCGCCAACCTGTTCGCCGACGGAGCCGGAGCGGCGGTGGTGGGAGCCGGTGATGAGCCGGGATTCCTGGCGAGCAACTTTCTAGCCAGAGGCGAATTCCACAACGCCCTGGGCATCTATACCGGCGGGGCTTCCCGGCCCTGCACGCCTGAGAATCTGGAGAAGTATGGCCCACCGCGCGTTCAGTTCGTCAAGAAGTTCCCTAAGACCTTCAACACCGAATATTGGCCCCCGTTGATCCAGGGCGCTTTAGACAAGGCCAAGCTGACCGTGGACGACGTGGATTTGTACCTCTTCACTCAACTCAACCTGCGCACCATCGAGTTGATGATGGACATCCTCGGCCAGCCGATAGAGAAGACCCATTGGGTGATGGACAAGTGGGGCTACACCGGCTCGCCGTGCGTGGCGATGGCCCTGGACGACGCGATCAACCAGGGGCGCGGCCCCAAGCCCGGCGACGTGGTGCTCTTCTGCACCAGCGGCGGCGGCATCAGCATGGCGGCCTCGGTGTGGCGGTGGACAAATGCATAGAGGGGAATCATGTACATCGGCGATTATTTAGGACGACGTGAGATCTACAGCCCCGACAAACTAGCCATCATTGACGCCGGCAAAGAGCCAGAGTTGCGTTTGACCTACCGCCAGATGAACGAGCGGGCTAACCGCTTCGCCAACTGGCTGCGGGACGTGGCGGGCATCGGCAAGGGCGACCGGGTGGCCATCCTGGCCCGCGACGGGGTGGAGCACCTGGACTGCTTCTTCGCCTGCTCCAAGCTGGGCGCGATCCACACCGCCCTCAACTGGCGCCTTCACTGGCGCGAACTGGTCAGCATCATCGAGAACACCCAACCCCAAGTCCTGCTCTACTCCGACGATTTCAAGGACAGCGTCGCCCAGGTGGAGGCGGACATTCATAATTCACCATTCGCAATTCACCATTACCTCCATTTGGAAGGTGCCGGCATCCCCAACAGCCAACCCTACGAATCTACGAATTTACGAATTTACGAATCTACCAATCTACCGGTTATCTGCGAATCACTGGACAAAGAAGACATCGCCGCCCTCATCTTCACCGGCGGCACCACCGGCCTGCCCAAAGGGGCTATGGTCAGCCATCGCATGATCGCCTGGAACACCCTCAACACCGTGATCCACGACGTGACCCACGACGACGTCTACCTCAACGTCTTCCCCATGTTCCACACCGGCGGGCTGTTCGTCTACACCCTGCCCCAGGTCATCTTCGGCGGGACGACCATCCTGCTGCGCCAGTTCGACCCGGCCCGTGTGCTGCGACTGATCGAGCGGGAGCGGGTGACGATTTTCGCCGGAGTGCCGACCATGTACCAGATGCTGACCCAGGCCCCCAACTGGGAGACGGCTGACATGAGCAGTCTGCGTTTCTGCACCAGCGGCGGCGCGCCTCTGCCGGTGCCTCTGGTGCAGAAATACACTCGCGAGAAGGGAATCCGTTTCAAGCAGGGCTTCGGCATGACCGAGTTCGGGCCGGGTGTCTTCGCCCTGGCCCCGGAGGACGCCATCCGCAAGGCGGGCAGCATCGGCCGCCCCAACTTCTACGTGGACGCCCGCGTCGTTGACGACGACAACCACCCCCTCGGCCCCAATCAGGTGGGCGAGCTGGTGCTCAAAGGGCCAAGCTATTGCTCTGGCTATTTTGGCGACCCGGAGGCCACCGCCGAGGCGGTGGACGACGAGGGCTGGTTCCACACTGGCGACCTGGCCAAACACGACCAGGAGTGGTATTTCTACATCGTGGATCGCAAGAAGGATATGTTCATCTCCGGCGGGGAGAACGTCTATCCAGCCGAGATCGAGAAAGCCCTGTACGAGCACCCCGCCGTCCACATGTGCGCCGTCATCGGCGTGCCGCACGAAAAGTGGGGCGAAGTCGGCAAAGCCTGCGTCGTCCTCAAGCCAGATGCGACAGCCACCGAAGAAGAACTGATCGCCTTTATGCGCGACCGCCTGGCCCGCTACAAGGTGCCCAAGAGCGTTGAGTTTTTGGAAGAGTTACCCATCTCTGCCGCGGGCAAGATTCTCAAGCGGGAGTTGCGCCAGCGGTTTGTCAGTGAGTAGGAGGAGCCATGCCCAAGATCGAAGCAAACGGCATCCAAATCTACTACGAGCTGCACGGCCCGGAGGACGCCGACCCGCTGGTGCCGGTCGAAGGTGGGATTGATACCGCGGATTCGATCCCTGGCGCGGAATTGATGATTATCGAAGGCATGGGCCACAGTTTGCCCGCCGAAGTAGCACTCAGGATAATAGAGGCGATTGTGCGCCACACGGTATAGCCCTGTACTCCGGCAGCGATTTCCGCATGAGTAAACCACGGGGCATTCCCAGCGGAGTATAAAGAAATCGCAACCGTTCAGGGGGTCTGAAAATCCTTACCACAAAGTCACAAAGACACTAAGGAGACAAAGAAAAAGCGCCTTCAAAAACAACTTTTCACCTCCAAATCTTTGTGCCTTTGCGTCTTGGTGGTTAGAAAAAACTCCACCTGAACGTTTGCAAGAGATATATACCGGCAAGTAGACAGGAGTGTGCTATGCCACTGATCCACCTGCGGACGTTCCGCGTGCGTAACTGCGAGTGTGACGCCTACGGATTTGTCCACCGTGCCAACTATTTGAACTACATGCTGGAGGCAGCCTTTGATGCCTCGGCCGCTGCGGGCTATGATCATGCTCAGTATGCAGCGATGGGCCTCCATTGGTTGGTCCGCGAGACGAACATCGAATACCTGTATCCGCTGCGCTACGGAGACTCGGTACAGGTCAAAACGTGGGTGATGGACTTCCGGCGGGTTCGTTCGCGCCGGGCCTACGAGCTCCGGCTGGCGGAGTCGGGCGAACTGGCAGCGCGTGCCAGCACTGACTGGGTATTCCTGGACAGTGCCACCGGGCGGCCGGCATCCATCCCACAGGAAATGATGGAAGCCTTCTTTCCGGAAGGAGTGCCGGAACAGGCTCCCCCGCGCTCCCGCTTTCCGCGGGCGCCGAAACCTCCGCCCGGCGTCTTTCGGCTGCGGCGGCGGATCGAATGGCGGGACATTGATCCGGCGCAACACGTGAACAACGCCGTTTACCTGGCGTACCTGGAAGACTGCGCGATACAAGCGGCGGCGGCCCAGGGCTGGCTGCAGCCGCGTATGAGGGCGGAAGGGTTTGCCATTGTGGCCCGGCGGTACCAGATTGAGTATCGGCAACCTGGCGTGTTGGGTGATGAACTGGAGTTGGCTACGTGGGTCTCCGACGTAAAGCACGCCACGGCCGTGCGGCACCATACAGTCACCCGCGTGAGCGGCGGCGCGCTGCTGGCGCGAGCGCGGGTGCTTTGGGGGGCGGTAGACGTGAAGACAGAGCAGCCCATTCCTATTCCAAACACGTTCGTGGCAGATCTTGGGCCTAACATTGCGGTGTGAAACATTCTGAGCTTCTGTTTTGGAAGCAAAATCCTCACAGGGCGGAAATAGTACAAGCCCCTGCGTCAAGCCTACGGCGACTTTTTGTGTTGCCAAAGGAGGCGAAATCTGGTATACTATTAACAATGGAATGAAGGCGAAACGTGCGAAAGGCTTTTGCGTCGTTTCGCGGATTTCGTAGTCCAAAGACCCACGGATCATACAGGAGAAAACCTGATGGATAAGATCACAGTAAGATTGCCAAAGGTCATCGCAACACAACTGGAGACAGAACTCATCAGCCAAGAGGAGTTGAACACGTTTCTGATAACGGCTGTCAAGGTCTGGCTGATGCGGCGTGAAAGGTTCCCAGATGAGACACAACGTCCCTGGTCTGAGGCCTTCCAGGACAGCGCCGTAGCCTTCGTAGACCAGTTGATTGACGAGAACCGGGTCCTGTTCGAGGAACTGGCCCAGCTATGATCCCAGGCTCTCCCTTTGAGGATTACTCCGACGTCATCGGTTGCCTTCTGGTGCGCGTCTACGAGATCCACCAACGAGTGCTGGCCAAAGGTGGTGGCGGATTAGAGGGCATTCGAGACGCCGCGATGCTTCACGCTGCCGTCGCTCGTCCCTTTGCCACCTTCGGCGGAGTAGAACTCTACCCCGGCGACTTTGAAAAAGCGGCGGCCCTCTTTCACTCGCTGATCAAAAGCCACCCCTTCATGGATGGCACCAAGCGTACCGCCTTCGCTTCCACCGTTTATTTCCTGAACGAGCGTGGCCACCCTCTACAACGCCCCCTGCCCAAGGATGAGGTCATTCGTTTTTGTGTGCAGGTGGCTGGGAGGTATCCCGCAGAAGCTGCGCGCCGAGCAGAAGGTGAGGCCGTGCGACCGAAGACCATCCCAGAGATCGCAGCCTGGTTGAGGGGCCTTCTGGAAGCGGAGTAGGCATGCAGTCATTTGCTTTTGGGAGCCCAGCGCGAGCATGGTCGGAGGGGCGACGCTGACCATGCTCAGAAAGTAGGCGGGTTCATACTCTATTCCATCGCTCCATCCTTTCTGAAGAGGGAAGCCACCCGCGTCAACCGCACGGTGGCTTTTTGCTTTTGCCAAACGAGGCGAAACGTGATATACTTGCCTGGCAACCAAACAAAAAAGGGACTACAGAGTGGCCGCTCTGGTAATCCCAACACCTACTCCTGAATGGCCCAGGAGACAGGCTTGAGGAATTGTAGCACAA
>SDBT01000786.1_pt1 | contig 52220 bp, 77 predicted proteins | sample 2277101 | NCBI WGS metagenome assembly SDBT01 (sample SAMN10404973, study PRJNA504765) | marine sediment metagenome | isolation source: marine sediment core GS10_PC15, 103 cmbsf | place: Arctic Ocean: Southern Knipovich Ridge | collected 2010
GCCTATAACGAGATACATCATCGTATGAAAGTCCGAATTGGTTATTTAGTGCATAAGTTCTATAGAACTATGCCTGGGTACAGCTTAGATGATATAAGTCAAGAGGCGTTATTCGCTTTACGTTATAAGGCTATACCAGATTATAAGAAAAACGTCATGGGAAGGTCTGGCGAGCCTTATCCTTTTGATAAATTTGGAATTCTATGTATTCGTAGGCATCTTTCGACGTTAAGGAAAGCCTGTTTTCAGAATAAGCAAAAAACTCTGAATACGAGTTTATCACTAGACCAAGATAGAAATGAATCCTCTGAGGAAGCTTTGTTTTTGGTAGATATTATACCAAGGACGGATGGCACTATTCTAGAAGAATTAGGTGATAAGGAATATCATAATTTCTTATTTAATAAGTTATATGAAAGACTGTCAAAGTTTGAGAAACAAGTCTTTCTGCTTTATGCACAGAGGTATTCTTATGAGGAGATAGCCGTTCTTCTTAAGAAAAAAGCGAAAAAAGATGGTAGTAGAAATCAGAAGAAGAAGAAGATAAAAGATATAGTAAAAAGTGTAGATAATGCACTTTCTCGTTTAAAAGTCAAGGCGAAAGAAGTTTTCCAGAAATTTGGGGAGGAAGAATAGTCTCATATTTTTAATTCTGACGAAATAAAATTGTAGAAAAGTGAAAAGATAAATGTTATCTTTGGACGTAGTAAATAACGTAGAAACAAATAGGAGAAGAATATGGAATTTAAGATTAATGTCAGTAAGTTTATCACAGCTTTGGCACCAGTAATTGATGTAGCGACTAAGAACACCGTAAAAGATTTTGAAGGTGCTTTCATGGTATCTATTAGTGCTATGAATGATGAGCTTAACCTTGTTGCTCACGGCGGCAATGCTTGTATTCAGAAAAACCTTCTGAATGCCAAGATAGACAAACTCAACTACGAATGTATTGAAGAAGGCGAAACTGTAGTTGAAGCAAAGAAATTAATGATGAGCCTTTCATCATTCCCCCCACATAGCGATATTAAAATCTCTATTAATTTGACTACTGCTGGCGATGACAGCAATGGTGAAATGGAAATGGTCTGCGATGGTACTGAAATTCAATCCATGCCGATTTCCAAAAACGATGTTAATCCTCCAGTAGCTGCTAAAACTTTTATTGCTGAATTAGAGGCTAACAGAGAGATATTCATTAAAGGTATGCAGAAAGTTAACTTCTCTGCGGGTATCGAAGAGTATCGACCAAAATACTTATGTCAAGTATTTGATGCTTCTAAAGATGGAGTAAGATTTATTGCTGGCAATGGAGCAAGATTTGCTATCAATGAGATAACAGGTAAGGGCATCGTTAAGACAACAAAGAAACAGAGAATCGTTTTTCCTAAGCATAACATCTCTAATATCATCGCTACTTTAAAGGCGGCTTCGACTGAGAATATTACGCTCAAAGAAGGAGAAGGCTCCAAAGATAATAGCGAACAGATTGTTATAGAGTTCGATGATACAATTTTGACTATCTTGGGCATAGATGCTAATATCAAGAAAGACTATGCTGATGTAGATAAGATTCTAAATTACGACCATCCTTATAAATTCAAAATTGATATCAAAGATTGGGTCTATCCTACTAAGGGAACTAGAGCCACTTATAGCGATGAGATGAAAACTGATAGCCTTGTTCATAACGCAGAAGTTGAAATAAATGTTAAGAAAGACAAGTTTATTGTTAAAGCCAATACGAATATGAAATCGAAAAGAACCGTTAAGGTTGAGACGATTGATTCTGGCGATGAAGATAAGATGTTGATAAGATGTAATTCTTTATATTTGGCAGAGATGGTAAATCAAGGATATGATAGCGGTAGCATTACAATGAGATTTATCGACCAAGATAAGCCTGTTGTTGTTGATTACCCTGATTTAGTTGATGGCGTTAGAGATACTATTGAAAAGTATAGCATTTTCTTCACTACTTCTAAGAAAAAATAATCTATGAAAATTAATTCCTTTATATTGATGGGTAATTGGCTAGAACGTACTGCCATCTTAGACAAAATCAAAAAATCTATGGGAGAATTTGAACTCTCTGTTTTTGACGAGTCTTATGGTTGGGAGTACGTTCAACAAGCCATATTGGAGCATTCCTGCTTCGACGAGAAGAGCCTAATCATACTTAATGGACTTCCTACGGTAAAAGGTAAAGACGCCTCTGGCTCAAGGACTAAGGTCTTAAATGACTTAAAGAAGATACTGCCAGCAGTTGATGGAGATAAGTGCGTAGTTCTTAATGGCATCACCATAACAAGTAAGGTTTTTCTCAATGCGGTTAATGGCACTGATGGTAAAGTTCAAGTAAAAAGTTACGACAACATGGTGCCTAAAGCACATGCTCAAGGCAATGCTGCTCAGAGGTTAATGGGTTATTTCAGCGAGAGAGAAAAACATATTGAATATAACGACGCATATCTTGTAGTAGATTCTATTAATTACAACAATAAAGAAGTTAGTCTTGATAAAGTATTTTTGATGGCTAAGAAGATAGAGAGCTTAGTTGGTGGAAGAAAAAAGATAACCCACGAAGATGTTATTTCTATTTGTTCTTTATCTCCAGATTTCCTTATTTGGAATCTTTTTAAGGCGTTGGATAATCATAATTATTTAGAAGCATTAACTTTAGTCGATAAGATAGCTAGTAGGAGTTTGTCTTTTGAGCATGAGATAGCTATGGCTGTAAGTACAATGATATGGAAATATAGACTCTTATTATTTGTGAGAAGTAGCTTGGACAAAGGTTTGCAGACAGATGACATTTGGATAAAGCTTCAAAAGATGGTTAAATGGGATAAGGCTGGTAGCGGAATGAAGCGATATTCACTTCCCAAAAAAACTAAAAAAGATAAGACAAATATTTCTATGTATTCTAGACCAGCGATGAATATGTTGTTTAATGGTAATTATGGTAACACGGCTTCTATTTCTTGTTATTCTCAAGAGCATCTTATGAATGTTCTGCCTATTACTCAAATGTGTTTGAGGAAAATTAGATCTGGCTGTACAGAGGGAGAGATAAGAATAGTTTTGGAAATACTTTGCTTAGTGATTTGCCTTAAGATACCATATGAAAATGCGAGAGAAATTTTAAAAAGTAATTACTGCCTATAACATGGATATATTTAACTTAAATAAGATAAATAAGAAGGCGTTAGCATTAAATAAGGGAATAGTTAATATAACCGAGATTTGCGAACAATACGTCACAAACCCTACAGAAGATACGGGGACGATGATGATTGGTACAGTCGTAAAACTCGACCAAGATTTAAAAGCATTAAAACAATCAGTTGCAGAATTGATAAGTAAAATAGATAATGAAGAAGTTAATGTATCTAAGCAAGGCGATGGATACGTAATAAAGGAGCAATAGATGAGTAAAGAAATAGAAATCAAAATTGACAAAGATGGAAAAATCTCCGTGGAAGCATTCGGTTTCCAAGGGCAAGGTTGCGAAGAGGCAATCAAATTTATTATGGATGGTCTCGGACATCAAGAGTCTGTGATTAACAAGCATGAGCATGGAGATATCCAAGAAGTTGAAATAAATCAACATATAGGCTAAGGAGGAAAGAGGATGGCTTTTAGAAAAGTAACAAATTCAAAAACTGATGCTATGTATATCATAGGCACATCAGATAAAGAGAGATATCCAGTAGGTTTTGAATACATGGTTGGTGGCACTATCTACACTGTTAGAGAAGATGTAACGAAGGACGCTGGTTCTGAAATGAGAAGAGTTGTGACTTCAGATGGTTCTACAGAGATAATGACATTAGAATCTATTGATTTAGATTTAAAAGAACCAGACGCTAGAGTTATCAACGATGGCAAACCTAAACCAGTAGCTATTCCTAGTCCAGTAGAAGAGATTAAAAAGGAAGAGCCTAAAGAAAAAAAAGAACCTAAGAAAGAGGAGAAAAGCGAATATGATGGACTCGAATGGTAAAGAATGCACTCACGACGATTGTGATTGTAAAAAGGTAGATAACTCACCTAAAGTTATGCCCGTAACCCCAAGTAACAAGATTGGTAGAAATATACCTTGTCCTTGCGGAAGTAAAAAGAAATACAAATACTGCTGTCTCGATAAGAGGGAATACACTCCAGGTGGCTAAAGAGATAGAAATTAAAATACCGAGTTTCGGTGGAATACAAGTTAGTCGGTCCAATCACGAAGATAATGAAGCTTTGATGAAATTCTTGATGCAAGTATTAGATGAAGATATGCATGATGAAGTACAAAAGTTTTTTGAAGAAGAGAATGACGTAGAATTATTACATGGCTCACAATCTTTTTGTGGTTAATGACCCCTAATTACAGTAGCTCCTATATTTAGGTCGATATATTTATATAACGATTTTAAATATAGGAGTTTTTTTATGCCCTAAAATAAAAAGAGGATTATATCAAGTTTTTATGAATATATACTCATAAGAGAATGATATATTTTTTGGAGAATATTATGGATTTAATAGGTAATAAATATGGAAAAATAGAAGTTATTAGCGAAGATGTTAATAGGAAGTATTATTATATTTGCAGATGCTCATGTGGTAAGGAAAAATCTATTTTAAAATATAATTTAGCGGACGGTAGGACTAAGAGTTGCGGATGCGTTCCTAAACGAAAGAGAAAACCAGATATAGATTTATCTGGGCTTAAGTTTAATTTTTTGACAGTATCAGAGTATAATGGAGATATAAAAAAGTGGAAATGTAAGTGCGATTGTGGGAATAATACATTTGTTTCAGCTTCCAATTTAAAAAACAGTCAAGTCAAAAGTTGCGGTTGTTATAATCCAAGAAAAAGAGAATTAGAGGGGCAACGATTTGGAAAGCTTTTAGTTTTAAAAAGAGCTTCTAATTACAAGGATAAGACACGATGGCTATGTCAATGTGATTGCGGAAACACCCCAATCGTTAATACTTCGAACTTAGTTAAAAAGATAAAAGGGACTAAAAGTTGCGGATGCTTGATTAATTATAAGAACAGATTAAAGAAGGGGGAAGCAGCTTTTAATAAAGTTTATAAGATGTATCAAGATTCTGCCAAAAATAGAAATTTATTTTTTGATTTAGATAAAAATGATGTCAGGGAAATAACTCAGAAAACGTGTGAATATTGCGGAAGTTCGCCGAATAACATTGCTCAAGGAAAGACAATCTATGGAATATATCGATATAATGGTATAGATAGGGTAGATAATTCTTTAGGATATATAAAAAGCAATTGTGTTCCTTGTTGTATAATGTGTAATAAAATGAAATTAAATTTGGATATTGACATTTTTAAGAGACATGTTAAAAAAATATCTGAGCATTTAGAGGAGAATGAAAATGAAATATAAAGTTGTGATAGGATTAGACCCTGGTCTCACCGGAGGGCTAACTATTCTAGATGGTAAAAAGAAACCTCAAATATATGAGATGCCACTCGAATCTATAGTTGTTAATAAGACAAAGAAAAACATTTATGATTTAGATGCGATATCTGTTATACTCGAACCATATAGAGGTAAAAACGTTTTATTTGTACAAGAGAAAGTGACAGCTATGAAGACGAACGGAGTAACTTCGATGTTCAATTTTGGGTTTTCAGCAGGTTCTACTCTCGGCATAGCCTCCGCTATGGGCTTTGATAGATATGAAGCTCGACCCCAACTATGGAAGAAAAGTTTTCCAGAGTTAAAAACTCAAGCTTTCAATGATTTGAAGGCTGAGGCAAAAAAACTTAGAGATTTGGACAAACCAGCAAAAGATGAGGTTAAAAGACTAACTGCTTTACGGAAAACAATAAAGGATAAAGACCTTAAAAAAGCGAATAAGAAAGAAATAGACAAGTTAAAAAAAGCAATAGCTTTAACTGATGCCACTGTCAAAAAAATAAATGCCAGGGCGAAAACAGAAGCTAAGAAAGCTTCAAGAGAACTTGCCTCTAAGATTCAACCGGATTTGGCTCATCGCTTCAAAAGGGTTAAGGATGACGGTTTGGCAGAGTCTTTGTTAATTGCTATTTTTGGAAAAGAGACTCAGGATGAGTTGATTTAAGGAGACTAACTATGAGTTGGTATAAATTTGCTAAAAACTTTGATGATAGAAATATAATTAATCATAAAATAATCTATCTCGAAGGGTTAAGTGAAACTTTGGAAAAACTGTCAAAATTGGTTTTTCAAAGCGGAAAAAATACAAAGATATCAAGTCATGGTATTATAACAGGGAAGAAAATAACTTCTTACCCTGAATTAAGAGATATTCTTTTAGCAGCTGACGCAGCAATTCTTGACAATCCTTGGAAGTTCCAAGAGCTTTGTAAAGAGGCTATATTCCAAATTGAAGGAATGGTTTGGGGGCTGGAAGATAAAAGAGAAGAATTTACTCTGGGCAAAAATAAAAAGAAAGTTCAGAAAGGATGGGTAGACGATGTCTAAAGACATAGTAAAAAGAGAAGAAGGCGAAGCAAGTGTAATACCTTATTTAAAGACTGATGATAGAGGAGCAATTCTACATCCTCATTGCAAATTATGTAACGCCGCATGTAGAGAAGAGGCGGAAAATCGTTATGATAATACACCTAACTACTTAGCTCTAGCTAGATGGTTGAAAGATAATCATAATCTTGAGATTTCTTATCCTTCTGTTAGGAACCATATTATTTATCATTACAAGGCTAACCAGAAGTATCAATTTATGGAAGGTTATGCAGAGGATGTTAAGAAATGGATGCAGATGCCTAATGATAGAATTCCTGCTTTGAAGAAAAGAAGAGCAATTCTCGAAAGAGAGATGATTGGTCTTGGAGCAGAAAATGATGATAAAAAAGGCGACGAAAAGAGAAGAAATATTGAGCTTATGAAAAAATTAGCAGATACTCTTTTGAATTATGATACCAAGATTGACGAACTCTATAAGAGGATGGAGCCTGTTACAATGGTTCTAACTCAACTTAATATCATTATGACAGACGTTGTGAGTCATGTTAATGCAGATGAAACTAAAGAAGCGTTTGAAGAAGTTTTAAGTAAATTAGAAATCGCAGTCGGCGATATCATTAGTGCTGAGGACTAAAATGAAAAAAATACAAACGGCTAATCATAAAAGAACAACCATAGGCAACGGAAAAAGAACTGTTGGACTTGCTTCTCAATCAAGAGTCGCTAGAAAGAAAACGGTAAGCAGAACTACTATTTCGGCTTCTAAGGTATCCACTAGGAGACCTGCTGCAGCTAAAACTGGTGGATGCTCAGGTTGTTCAAGGAATAAAAAATAAAATGAAAGAAGATAGAGAAGAAATTTTACAGATATTAGGTAGATATAGATATTTATTTAATCAACTCTGTGCTAATCCCGATATTGTTTTGAAGGATATGTTCGCCATGCCTTCTTATGGGGATTTGGTCTGTCCTTGCGACGTTGTCGATTTAAGGAGTATATTGAGGGATTTATCCATTAATGACAAAGACCCAATTTCTTTATTCTCTTTAAAATTCTCGGAAAAATATTTAAAAAGATTCCCGATTTTCCTTGTAATTAGCCAAAAGAGTTTGTATAATTGCTGTCGGGACTTAGAAGGCATGAAATTATATGATGGAAAAAGCCTCGATATTAGCGAATCTCTTAAAAGAGTTATCATTAATGAGCCTATGCCAAGAGAAACTAGAGATGTTATTTTTAACATCGTTAAAGAGCTTGGCAGAAATATAGAATGTTCGGTATCAAATAGCATACCGGGAATAAGTAGTATCAATCCGAAATTGAGTTATGTAAGAAACGGTAAAATGATGAAGAAATGTCAAACAGTAGACCTTCCTAATGTAAGGTTGAATGGCGATGAAAGAAAGATATTCGACTTCTTAGCAGATGTTAAGAGGCAGTTCAGTCTCAATGTTGAGTTCCGAGTTGCTGGTGGTTGGGTTCGCGATAAATTAATGGGCAAAGAGAGCGATGACATAGATATCGCTATAAGCAATATGACAGGTGCTGAATTAGCATCTTATCTAAAGCAACATCCTCAAGCTAGACAAGTACTGGGCAAGGACTACACAGTCCCTATGAATCCAGAAAAGTCTAAGCATTTGGAGACTGTTGCTGTAGAATTATTTGGCAATAAAATAGATTTTGTTAATCTTCGTTCTGAAACTTATGGAGACACCAGAGTCCCGACAATGGAAATGGGTACTCCTGAAACAGATGCGGAAAGAAGAGATTTAACAATAAATTCTTTATTCTATAATATAGAGACTGGTAAGGTAGAAGATTACGTTGGTGGACTTGAAGATATGAAGAATAAGGTTCTGCGTACACCGATGGACCCGGTTCAGACTTTTAAGGACGACCCATTGCGTATGTTGAGAGCGGTTAGGTTTAAGAGCCGCTTCCCAGACTTCCAGGTTGCCCCAGAACTCGTTGAAGCGATGAAAGACCCCCAAGTACAGGATGCCTACAAGAATAAGGTCTCACCTGAACGTGCTGGCCCCGAATTGATGAAAACAATGATAGGTGAAAAGCCAGAAGAAGGTGTTCGCTTACTTTTCGATACAGACCTCTACAAGAGCGTATTTAATGTGCCAGATATGGAGAGTATAAGTCCAGATGGAATACATATGGACCAAAGAACTCCTTGGCATAAGTTTAATCTTAAAGACCATACTTTAGAGGTTCTTCGCAATCTTAATAATATGATGACTGAAAAGGGTGAAGATGACAAGATGAGAGGTCTTTTAAATCTTTCTGCTGTTTTTCATGATTTCGGAAAGATGAAGAGCGATATACCTACTGAACACCCTAAGAATAAGGGGCAAATGCAGTACATAAATCACGAAGTTGCTTCTGCGAGAATGGCAGAAGATATACTCAAATCTATAGGCGTTGGTAAAGACGATAGAGATATCGTTCATCAAGTCATACGCCAGCATATGGTTCCTCATTCCATAGGTGAGTACGGTAATAAGGGGAGAGCTAATTTCCTCAGAAAAACTCGTATGCACGGGAAAGAGGAAGAGCATAAGGATTTGTGGAAGTATATATTTTACCATGCTCAAGCGGATGCTATGTCTTCACAGCCAGATGATTACGATGCGGCGAAGAGACAAGAAGAGTTCGACAACTTTCAGAATTATGTTGAAAAGCCTCCTACTCCTCCGAAATCGTTGGTAAATGGAAATGATGTAAAGACATTATTCCCTAATGTGCCTCCTGGTCCTTGTATAAGTCAAGTATTAGGTAAGATGCAATCGAGACAAGATGCTGGTGAATTTGGTACATACGAAGAGGCTATGAGGGTCTTGCAGACCCTTACTCCTCAAATAAATACAGGAGATAATACTATGACTGCTAATTGGTACGGAAAGATGAAGACAGCGTTATCGTCTCGTCCACAACCTTTGCCTAAAGAAGACGAGACGGACGTTGTGAAGGGTCCGAAACCTCATGAGTCTAAATACCAAGTAGGTATGAGAGTAAATGATAGGCGAAAAGGCGTAGCTCTAAAACAAGAGTACGGCGAGGTAAAAAACATTGAAGGCAATAAGATGAAAATCATTTGGTTCAATGCTAAAGGTAAAGTTAGTAATGAAGAGATTTTTGACATCGTTGAAGATACGATGGAATTAGCTCTGATTGTTGGTACAGGAAATTAATAGGATTTTATTATGGCTATAGAAAGTAATGGTACATTGTTGCAAGTAGCGTATGGAGGATATACGCTAGTTGCCCCTTCTACGGAGGTCAAGGAAGTAATAACGAACGCCTCCTATTCAGAGCCCGCTTTTACAACTCCTAATTCTATCGAATTTGAAATAGATAAAGCAGACCAATTTTATTTCATCATTAGAAAGAGAGCTAATATCTCTGGAACAACTTTTGAAACTTTAGATGCAAACAACTTTACAGTCGATGCGACGGATGCTACTTTAGGCGTTCAAATAGATTATAGTTTGGAAAATTTTAGTTCATCTAGTCCTTACTATAGCCCTAATTGGGAAGAAGGACTGGCTGATAATCAAAAATTAATTTTAGCAGTTGACAGCGGAACTCCTGTTGATTCACCTGTTAGTAGGATTAGGGCTATTGACTGTAAGATAAAAGATAGGACAGATTCATCCGTATTGTTTTTCAGAGTGTTAGTAGATGATTTTAATAAGGTTTTTTACTTTTTATCAGTAAGGTCTAACGAGATTGGAAATAGAAATGAGTTTGCTACTGCCGGTTCGACTATTTCTAGAGACCTTGACGGAAAAAGTGATTTTTATGTATTGATTTCTCCTTTTGCGTCGTTTAATGAAGTCGATAAGGGTAGTCATTCTTTTGCGTATCCGTTGAATTCAATTTTTTACAATAGACAGAATACTTATAATCAAGAGGATTTTGCTTATCAGATAATTTCGTATAGTCATCCTTCGTTGGAGGACAACGTTAGAGTTAAAAATGTCCCTGGTTATCCTCAGATGGGGGTTATCATTGTAGATAGAGAATTGTATGACGATACCTCTGGGGTCACTTCGACAATTGGAGTTGATGTCGAAGCGAGAGGATTAATTAGTGAAATGAGAGATACATTTAGAATTACTTTTGTAAGGATTTAATATGAGTTGGTATAAACAAGCAAATAATGAGGCTATTTTTAGCAAAATTAAGGATATTTTGAAGGGAAATAGTTTTATAAAGAATCTCATGACAGATTACAGTATTCCTATCGAAGATATCGATAATCATTTAGACTTTGAAATAAAAGAAATGGATGGAAAATTTGCGGAAGGTAATGGATTATTGATAACTCTCGACCCTAAATTATTTGCGGAAAATGATTTCTTTGAAAATAAGTTTCATTTCGTTATTCACGAATTGTTTCATTGGATAAAGAGGCGTTCAGAATCTAAGTTTTATTTTAAAGATTCAGAAGAGGTTCAGAGTTTTGTTCTAGCAGTAGCCTGGGAAATTATGGAAGGCAAAGATGTAGAGAATATATATAAAACTATTTATCCTATAATCGAAGCTCATTTTGAAAACGGAAATAATTCTAAAAAAGTTTTTAACGACATGGTTGAACAAGCAAAAAATCTTATAGAAGTTCATAACAGTAGATAGAAGATGGTGATAAAAATATGGCAATTACAATCATACCAACATATGACTCTTGCGAGAGACCTAACTGTCCAGGAGACCCTACTCCTGAATTTGTTAGCTACCCGTTAACTTCATCTCATCTTATAACGATACCAGTAGTTTGGAGAATTCTTAATAATAATATTCCAAGCTCCACGGAAATTCGCTACTCATTAAACGACCAACGTCTTAATCAAAGGATAACATCGTCTACTAGAGGGGATGCGTATACGGATGGAGATTTACTGTACTCTGATATTCCCATTCAATTTAAAACAGGCACTTTGTATATGCAAGCACAAGCCATAATCAATGGAAATATTTATTTTAGCGAGGTAGCGACAATTACCATAGCTTCAGGCGAAGCAAATTGTTTCCCCGAATGGCAAGTCGATGATAGTACGGATGTTTATATTGAATATACGACTTACTCTGTACCAGACCAAATACAAGTATTAGGTAATTACAATAAAGATACTTGCGAAGGAAATATTCTGTATGATACAGGATGTGTTAGCTCTAAGTTTTATTCAAAGACTCCCGATGCTTACCCTCCAACTCAGTTCAATCCTAATGTTAAAAAGTATTCTGGAACTGGACTTTATATAAATAGACTAAATGTTTGGCATGATTGTTTTACTATTCATACATCTGATTTTCCTTTAGGAGTAAAGGTAATTCCTAATTGCGAAAATACATCAGGGACAGCTTACATCGTGAAAGTGTTGGGCCCTGATTTCGATTTATATAGAGATGCATCTACAAAAGGTATGGACGCAGATTGCGTAGAAGTTAAAGAAAAAACTGCGACAGTACATTATCAGACTTATCATATAAGAGATTCTATTGTAATTTATTCTGGAGAAGCTCCAGACCCTTGTCTAGACCCTCGTGATACCGATGGGCTGTTATGGGAGAGTGGATGCGTAGGAACTAGTCGAGGAGAAGGACCAGGTCTATCTGGAGGAAATTACGGAGCAACAGGTAAATTCGATACTTTCAAATATACTGAAGATGATGTTCCTTTTACAGTTTCAGTATTTCCTGGTTGCGACCCTCCTGGAACAGGGACAAAATGGTGTGCAACGGTTTATTATTCTGATGGAACTGTTGCCTGGTCAGATTGTGGTGATAATGTCGCTGTATGTAGCATAGAAGAAGATCCTTCGATAGGAACAGACCCTGTTGTAGGTGGTCAATGGATAGAAGTAGCACCTCAGTTGGGAATAGCAACTAATATTTTTGCTATAGTGGTGTTTAATAATAAGTTATATGGAGGAACTTATACTAATGGTTCGTTATATGAATGGAATGATGTTAACGCTTGGGTAGAAGTAGCTCCACAGTTGGGAACAGAAGATGCTATTCATTCTTTATTAGAATTTAATGGTAAATTATATGGAAGTACTGGTTCTAATGGCAAACTTTATGAATGGAATGATGTTAACGCTTGGGTAGAAGTAGCTCCTCAATTAGGGTCAGAAACTATTATTCGTGCGATAGTGGTATTTAATAGTAAGTTATATGGAGGAACTTATGTTAATGGTAAATTATATGAATGGAATGATGTTAATGCTTGGGTAGAAGTAGCACCTCAATTAGTGTCAGGAGCTGTTTATTCTTTAGCAGTATTTAATAATAAGTTATATGGAGGAGTTGGTGGTAAATTATATGAATGGAATGATGTTAATGCTTGGGTAGAAGTGGCTCCTCAATTAGGGTCGGAAACTATTATTTTTTCTTTAGCAGTATTTAATGGTAAATTATATGGAGGTACTCATCCTAATGGTAAATTATATGAATGGAATGATGTTAATGCTTGGGTAGAAGTAGCTCCACAGTTGGGAGCATCATCTCAAATTCGTGATTTAGCAGTATTTAATAATAAGTTATATGGAGGAACTGCTTCCACTGGTAAATTATATGAATGGAATGATGTTGATGCTTGGGTGGAAGTAGCTCCTGATTTTGGATCGGCACAAGCTATTTATTCTTTAGTAGAATTTAATAGTAAATTATATGGAAGTACTGGATTTAATGGTAAGCTTTTACAATGGGACACTGACGCTTAAGGAAATAAATTATGGCAATTACAGAAATACCAACATTTGACCCTTGCGAGAGACCGAACTGTCCAGACAATGCAACTCTGGAATTCGTCATCGTGCCTGCGTCCGTATGTCATCTAGAAACAGCACAAGTTGCTTGGAAAATAGTCGGAACAGATGATACTCCTACTTCTGTTCGGTTGTTTTATTCTTTTAATAACGATTCTCTCAATAACAGTTTAATCGCTGCTCCAGAAGATGGACTTTATGCTCCTGGCGATTTATTATATTCTTTGATTCCTTTTCAAGGTTCTACAGGAGTCGTATATATCCAAGCAAGAGCTACGATTAATGGTAATTTTTATTTTAGTGACCCTGTACGAACAATTATTATTGAAGAGTGTGAAGCTTCTTGTTTTCCTGGATGGAAAGTTAACCCTGCCGCTCCTAACGATAGAATATCTGATGTCTATATTGAAATTTTTACAGGTAACGTCCCAGACCAATTTCAGGTTTTAGCAAACTACGATTCCGAAGATTGTACAGGAAGCATCATTTACGATACAGGTTGCGTAGGGACTGGGGGGACAACTTCTGCTCCTTTGCCTCCTGTATTTAATCCTACTTCACAATTATATTCTCCAGATTCTGCTCTTTATTTAAATTCTAGCGAATTATTCTCAGACAAGCCCTTAAGTTGGAGTTCAGGTGTCTGGCATGATTGTTTTAAGATAAATGAGTCAGATTTACCTCTAGGGGTTAGAACTGTTCCTAATTGCTCAGGAACAAGTGGGACTGGCTATGGTTTTTTTCTTTTAGGTCCAAATTTTACTTTTAACAAAATTGATTCTACTGATAGTCAAGAAGATGATTGTGATAATATAAAAGATAAAACAGCGATTATTCATTATACAACTTATTACGTTCGGGACCATATCGTTATTTCTTCTAGCTCGGCACCATCCCCTTGTGTTGACCCTCCAGATACAGCTAATGCATTATGGGGAAGTGGTTGCGTAGGGACTAGTGACAGCAGATCCCCTGGAGGAGAGGGTCCGGGCGTTAGGGACACCTCACAGTTTTCAAGTGGAAAGAGAGATACTTTTAAATATACAGAAAATGATTTACCTTTACTAGCTTTTGTTATTCCAGAATGCGACCTTCCTGCTGGTGAAACTCTTTGGGGCGTAAGAATTTTTAACTTAAATGGAGAAATATTATTGGACAATCACGGTGGGTCAGAAGGTCTCTGTACCTCAAGTTCGAGTAGTTCGAGTAGTTCAAGTTCTTCGAGTTCTTCGAGTAGTTCGAGTAGTTCAAGTTCTTCAAGTTCTTCAAGTTGTTTATGTAGTTCTAGTTCTTTAAGTAGTTTAAGTTCTTCAAGTAGTTCTAGTTCAAGTAGTTCTAGTTCAAGTAGTTCTAGTTCAAGTAGTTCTAGTTCAAGTAGTTCTAGTTCAAGTAGTTCTAGTTCAAGTAGTTCTAGTTCAAGTAGTTCTAGTTCAAGTAGTTCTAGTGCAATACCAGTACAGTCGGTATCTTTTGAAGAGAGTTTTCCTGATACATTAGATTGCAGTTGTAACGATATCGGAGGAGGTCTATGCCCAGCCATTTGGGATTTTGGAGCAGGAGGTATACAGGATTGTGTCTTTGGTGATTTCGTTAGCAGGAGCGATCCCTTTACAATTTGCACCTGTTGGTATACTATCGCTTGATAATTTTTTTGAAGGAGATAAAATGATAAAAACAAAAGAATGCCAAATGGATTGGCATGGTAACTTAATTTGTAAAAAAATGTTAGATGCTACGGCTATGACTATGGGATTAAGTGGAAATGCATGTGATGAATGTGATGAAGAGTCGTTTAAAAAAAAGATGAAAAAAGTTTTAGAGATTAAAGAGAAAAAACAATTATTTCATATCCCTACGCCTAATCAAAAATATCAATCATCGTTAATTGACGTAAAACAATTGCCTTCTATTCCTTCATTTTTAAAGGTTTTTGGGGGGCAAAATTTTGACATAAAAATAAAACAAAATAAGAAAAAATATACACATTCGTACATTATTCATTCATATAATAGAAAAGAATACATACCCGCTATTTATGAACATAGTAAGAAAACTAATCCTGTAGAATTAATCATTATAGAAGATGGTTCGACTGATGGTTCTAAAGAACTTTGGAAAGAGATAGAAGCAAAGGACAGCAAAGTAAAGGTTTATGATTTGAATAACTGGCATGAGGTTCATTCTTATAATTTCGGCATAAGCAAGTCAAAAGGAGATTTAGCTATTATTCTTCAAAGTGATATGGCTCCTCCTAGTTCTCCTATATGGATGAACGATGTTAATACCCTCTTTTCTTCTTTTCCAAATTTGAGTGTATTAGGAGGATATAATAATATTGTAATTGAATCCACTGATGGTAAAATTAAGAGGCACGATTTTAATAAAAATCATATTAAACTATTTGCTCCTAAAATTAATGGAATTCCTTTTTGTTTTACTCCTGCTACTATTGTAGGAGTTTATATTGTGAAAAAAAGTGATTTTATAAAGTTTGGAGGATTTAAAGAGATTCATCCTAAAGGTAATTTTTCTATTTTTCATGACGTTATTTACTCTCATAAAGTTTGGAAGAATGGCAAATCGGTAGGAGCTTTCGCTCCTGATTTTATAACTTTTAGTCGTGCTCAAATAGAAGCTAAAGATGATGCCGAGTTAAAAAGAAAATATTCAACGGCATCAAACATTGATATGGAATACATTAAGGAATATCAAGAAGATTTAGCATCTATAAATATTCAAGCAACAAAAGAAAACATCAAATTGGTGAAAAGACCTATAGAAAAAGTTAATATTTTTGATAAAATAAAAGGTATCAAACTGGCATTTGGAAGAGTTAAAGAATATTATAAAACAAAAGATACGAAATCTTTATGGGTTGACGAAAATGAGCTAGTAGAAAGGCAGGTTTGTTGTTCAATGTGTACTGACGGAGTATCTTGTCCTTATTGTGGATGCAGAATTAATAAATCTTGGTTTTTGCCTTTAGGGAAATCAGAATTAACAACAGAAGGTTGTCCTAATCCAGAAACATATCCACATCTTAAAAATTTTCCTGCTAAAAATTATTGGAAGGTTTGTCAGCAAAAATCATCAATTGTATTCTTTTATAAAAACGATGATATCTCAGAATTATCTGCTATCTTAGATAAAATAAGAAAAAATGCTACTGGCAGTATAGAAGTAATCGTAGGAATTAAATCTGATTTATATATCTCTATGAACCACTTAGCGGATGTTATTATTGTAAAAGGGGCTGTGGATATAGAGGAATTGAAAGAAAAAGCCACAGGAGATTATATCTTTTTACTAGATGAATGTGATTATGAAGATTTTGGATATGACACAAAATTGAAATATGAACATGTCAAATAACGCATTTTCTAATAGATAGAGGAAAAAACCTTATTTTTTCGGAAGTATAAGTATTATATTGCTTTGAAAGGTCTTTAAATGAGAAAGTTAAAAGTTACAAGGTACAAGCAACAACCAGGTCATTGTTCCATAGCCTCATCCTCGACAGTAGGGAATTTTTGCAACCCAGAAATAGATTATGAATATTCCCAAAAAATAGCCAAAAAGAAAGTAGCTAAATATATAGATGGAGGTCTCGACTCAGGTGAAATTGGAAGTCTCTTGAATTATTTGGGATTTCAAAAAGTCACTATCGTCACTACTAATTTGGAAATTTTCGATTACTCTTGGAGTGACTATAAAAAAAGTCGCCTTCTTTTAAGAATGAATGAGATGGCAAAATCCTACAAGGGGGCATATCGAGGAGTTCTAAAATCTTTACGCAAATGGTTAAGCAATTACGAATTTGATAACAATATCGTTATAGACTATGATTTTAGCAAATACATCAGACAGAGCCTAGATAAAGGATTCCCAATTGTCTTGTCATTTAACTGGACGATGTATTTTAAATATACCAAATATAAAGGCATTATTGAGAATCCTATAAAAGGAGAGGCAGAAGAACATGCGGTTGTAGCTTACGGGTATAACAAAAAAGGGGTATATATTTGTGACAGTCATCATCAATGTTACAAATATAAATTGAAACGATATAGAGATGGCCTTTACATTATTCCTTGGGAACAACTTATGACGATAATGGGAGTAGGGGACATTTATATGCCAGAAGACTATGAAAAATAAAACAATTACAATTGATAAAAAACTTTACGACAAGCTTCTCGATGTTGATAAACAAAGCGAATTGATTTTTGAGAATATGCTTAATGGCTTTGCACTTCATGAAATGATTTATGATGAAGACGGTAATGCTATTGATTATCTTTACCTTACAGTTAACCCAGCCTATACTACTCTTACTGGTATTCCAAATCCTACAGGGAAAAAAGTCAAAGATGTTTTGCCAGGGTTTGAGCAAGAGTGGATTGATTTATTTCAGTCTGTTATCGAAAGTAAGCAATCTCTTAAATTTCAAAGGTACGACGTTACAACAAGAAGATGGTACGATATGATTGCGTTCTGGGTTAGGGGAAATGAATTTTCCGTATTCTTTACTGATATTACTCAGTTTAAAGAAGCCGAACAAAAGATAGAGAAAAGTCTTAGATTAAATATGATTCTGCTTGATGCTATCCCTCATCCTGCTATGCTTATAAATAAACATAGAATAGTTTTAGCGGCAAATGAAAAAGCTAAAGATATGGGAGCATCAGTAGGAGGAAATTGTTTCGAAGGTTTCTCTACTTGTAAATCAATCTGCAAAAACAATGGAGAGTGTTGCTTCTGCAATAGAGGGCTAGACATAGACCATATGGATAGCAAGCATATGGAGATAGATGCTTACGAACATGTATGGGATACTTGGTGGGTACCAGTTGGCAATAATGCTTTTTTGCATTACTCTATAGATATCACAGACATAAGAAGAGGAGAGCAAAATCTTGTTGAGGCTGCGAGGGAATTAAAGAGCAGCAATGAAGAGCTTGAACAATTCGCTTATGTAGCGTCTCATGATTTACAAGAGCCATTAAGAGTTGTCTCTGCCTATTGTCAGATGATAGAGATGTTTGTAGCGGAGAATTGCTCAGAAGGTATGGCAATCGAGAAAAAACAAGAGCTACAGCAATACATCGATTTTACAAAAGACGCTACTCGTAGAATGAGTTTCCTGATTAAAGACCTACTAGAGTTTTCTAGAGTTGGACGCTCCGACGATAATTACGAACTGATAGATGCTCAAAATGTTATTGAAAATGTAATTAAAGATTTTGACATAGCCATAAAAGAGCATAGCGTTATTATTGAGTATTCTGATATGCCTGTAGTGATGGTTAAAAGAAAACGGTTGGGACAAGTTTTTCATAATATAATCAGCAACGCTATCAAATTCAGAAGCGATAGAGGAATAGTTATCTCTATTGATGTAAGAGAAAGAACGAATGATTGGCTATTTAGCATTTCCGATACAGGCATAGGTATTGACGAGAAACAATTAGAAAGAGTTTTTGGTATTTTTAAGAGACTTCATAGCGGGGATGAATACCCTGGGACAGGCATAGGTTTGTCTTTGGTGAAAAAGATAATAGAGAATCATGGAGGAGAATCATGGATTGAGTCCGAAAAAGGACAAGGTTCGACATTCTTCTTTACGATACCAAAAATAGGCGAAATTATGAAATTAAAAAAATAGTTGCAAAGTGATTAATTTTTTAGTATATTCATTAAAGTATTGTTTGACTAGTTGTCGAATATATAAGTAGGGCAGACGTTGAGCTGCCAAAGAGGATAGCATAGGCTATCATAGAGAGTGTAGAGTTTAGAGTAAAAGGAGTATAACCAATGAGTTATGACACAAAAATCACATCCGCACGTACCGTTATCGAGTCTCACAATGAGAATATCGACAAAGAACTTCAAATCAATTTTGATGAGTTCTTAAAATCACTTCAAAAAGAAGGTGGAACATCCGAAGCATCTTTAGCCCAATGTAGTTGGGAAATGTTGCAGAAATTGAGTCTTCCTATTCTTATCGCTAAGCAAGTTGGCAAAATTTTTAGAGGCAAATCAGATGGCGAAAGCAAATCTGTCTATGTTTCTGAAAGAAAAGCTTCTTGCATGACAGCGAGAGAACTTCTTGAGAGATACAATCCAAAAGAAGTAGAAAATGCTGTTGGCGAAAGACTACAGAAGATTTCAAGAGGAATGCGTTGTATCGTCTTCAATGACGATGGTTCAGTTAACGTAGGTAAGTCTGCTGAGTTGATTGGCGACATTCAGAATGACCTTCCAGAGCTTGATAAGACTTTGGTGGGAGGCGTTCCAAAGCAAATCTTTAAAGTTGGCGACAAGGCAGATAACTACGCTGATGAGAATCCAATCTACCCAGGCAGAGTATTAAGGTCTGGCGGAGCTTGTGATCAAACAGGGCGTAGCTGGGACGGAGTTTCAACCACTGTCCGTCAGTTACTGCATATCGCCGTAACGGAGACTGGAGAGCTTTCTATTAAGTCTCTCGATGATGCTCATAATGCTTTGGATAAGGCTGTTAGTTCGGATGCTGTAAAAAACATCAGAGGTCGTTATCAAGAAGCATCCATCTATTTTGATGAATGTCAGAAGACAGGGGAACTTCCTGTTTTGAAAATTGCATTAGGTTCAAATAGTTCAAATGGAAAGAAGCAAGACCCTTTCTATAACAAAACTTACTAATTGCCTATAGGGGAGCAGAGATGCTCCCCTTATTTTTATTACAGGAGATTCCAAATGAATACAAAAATGAAAGTAAAGGAATTCGAAGCGGCTCTTCATCTTCCGCAAAAATTAAATCAAATCATAAAAGACGGCAAAGAGATTCCTCAGACGCTGCCTCCTCGCTCGGTAAAATATGCTTACCCAGTTGATTCTTACCCCGCTTGTCCTGACAGTTGGATGAACGGTTCGGAAATAGCTGGTAGTTATTTTGTAGGAGTAGAAGAAGACAAAGGTATGTGGCTAGACTTCAATCCTTGTTGCCATCTTGATAGAGAAGTAGCTATCGTTGTTAGCATACAAGGCGTTAATCCTATTACTGGTCAAAAGACAGATGCTTTAAGATTAGAGCAGTATAAAAAGAAATGTCCTATTCATGATGTAGATTTTCAGCAAAACAACTACTGCACTGAATGCGATTTTGATTGGCCAGACCAAAACTATTTAGCTACTACAGGAACTCCTTTGGGGAACTTATGGTTAGATGGTTTTCGCAGGCCAGATGGAACAGTAAGGCAGTATATTTTTACTGCGGAAGAAATGAAGGGTATAGCTAGTCAAATAATTGGCAAAGATAAAGTCTATGCTATCGGAGTTGCTTTTTATTACAGTAAAGAAGAGAAACCTAAACAAATTGGCTTATCTGACACAAGAGGTTGTGGTTCTTCTGCTATTAATTATCACAAATATCTTCCTGAAATTACAGATATGGTTTTTGGTGGAAGCGATACGTTGATGGGAGATTGTTCTGATATAATAATTGGTGGAGATGTTTCTGATGATTATCCTATGGACGATGATTGTTTAGACTTCTGCGAAGATTTTTCAGGAGGACATGCTGGCGATATAACTTCTTCTGTTAGTTATGGTCCATCTGGTTCTGCTTCAGGCGGAGAAATGAAGGGCTTTGCTTCTGCAACAGGGGGTAAAGGGCTAAGTGGAAGAAAAGGAATTCTTAGGTCTCAAAGCATTGGAGGTATCGTCACCCCTGAGTCTGCTACAGGACAAGTAGCGAATAAAGTTACTAGAAAACAAGCAGTTAAAACCGTAAGGCCAGTTAAGAAGTTAGAGATTGGTGCTGGAGCTTTGATTAAGCAAAAGGTTTATAGAGATACGAGAGGCATGGATTTCTGGGAAGAAGAGCCTGCAGGTATGATGTATATCAATTACTGCGATATGGAAACCCTTAATCAGATACTTGAAGCTGGGGAAATTAAAAAGAAGTCCGAAGGTTTTATGGACGGACTAACTGTAGGTAGTTAAAATTATAAGAGAGTATTTCGGTACTCTCTTTTTTTTAATTAGGCTAGGCTAGGCTAGGCTAGGCTATAGGTAGCAAATCTAATAGCTCTTGAAAGTTCTTTGCGGTTAATAGCAACTTCTGATTTCGTGAGAAAATCTTTAACTCCATGTTTGAAAGCTTCTGCCCCTATGACATGGTCTTCGAGACCAGTAAGAACGATAACAGGAGGTGCTTTTTTATTTTTATGCAGCTCTTTAAAAGTCTCTGTTATGGTTTGAATACCGTCGCTTTCGGGTAAACCTAAATCAAGAATTATAAGGTCATGGTCTCGTTGAGCAAAGCTTTCAAAAGCGGCTGATAGGCTTCCGCATTCTTCTATGTCAAGGTCTAATATTTTGCTATCCTCGATATATTTTCTATAGAGGTGTCTATCTGCTGGGTTGTCGTCAATAATTAATATCTTCATTTGTTCTCCTTGTTCAGTAAGCAATATCGGTCATCGGTTGGTAATTCAACTGATTGAGCCCAATAGCTACCGAAGCTTTTAATCTTTTCGAATAATTCTGCCAAATCGAATGTCTTTTTTAAATAGGAGTTAGCATATAAAGAATATGATGCACAAATATCTCCAGATTCATCCGAAGTGCTATATATAATAATCGGAATTAGTCTGTAAAGAGCATCATTTTTAAGGCACTTTAAGACTTCGAAACCGTTTTTTATAGGTAGATTAAGGTCTAAGATGATAACGTCAGGGGTTGTAACTCCCGAATATTTGTCTTTTTTAAATACATAATCAATTCCTTCTTGACCGTTTTTTACACAATGGACATCTAGCTCGACTTCCTCTACAAGCTGAAGGGCTTTGTCTAATAGCACAAAATCGGCTTCGCTGTCCTCGATAACTAAGATTTTGAATGGTTTTGTCATGAATTAATTCCTTAAAAATATTCGATACTATTATATTATCATAAAAAATAAAATATCTTCTATTTTTTTGCAAAGTGAAAACATAAACAGTATAATCAAAAACATTGATAACCTCTAAAACAGGAGAACAACGTATGAGAGGAAATATTCCAACAATAAATATTCGCGGAAATAGTCTGCCAGAGGTATGGGAAAAAGCTGTACTTGCAGTTTATGAACAAGGTTTAGATATTAAAACACAGTACGACAAACCAGAAGACCCACCAAGTAAAGATGCAACTGTTATGATTACAGTAGATGACCCTTTTGCAGAGCCAAGGATTCATAAGAATTTCCCTGGCGGACCAGCAGAACTTGAGTCTTATAATCAAGAAGTTTTGGATGGCATTCACAATCATTGGATTGACCCTGAAAATGGGAAATGGACATACACATATAATGAAAGATTGTTTGCTTATACCCCAACGGAAGATTTGAATAATTCAAATTCTCCAAGACCTTTTGAATTAGTTGACCAAATTCAATATATCATTGATAATTTAGCAAATAGCAATTACAGTAGAAGGGCACAAGGCATCACTTGGCAACCTACTTGCGACCCTAAGACGTATGACCCACCTTGCCTGCAAAGACTTTGGTGCCGTATGCCAGAAGACGAAGATGGAACTCTAGTTCTTAATATGAACTCGCATTGGCGTAGCAGAGATTTGTATAGAGCTTGGTTTATGAATGCTTATGCTATAACTAATCTACAGAAGAGAATGGCGAATAGGATTGCAGCAAAAATTGGGCGAGAAGTAAGAGTAGGAAGATATGTAGATATTTCTGATTCTTTACATCTTTATGGTTCTTATATTGACGATATTAAACCCGAAATTGAAAAGATGAAAAAATACCCCATGTTTACTGAGAAACCGTCTGATAGATACACCGAAGCTTATCTGCAAACAATTCAAAAGAATATAGAGAGCAGAACATGGCCTTCTGACCATCCAGCATTCGCCATGATGACAGCAGAAGCAGAAGAACTATTAGCTAAGAATCCCGACCATTACGCACAAGGCGATGCGTAGATAAGTAATACAATGAGTTATGGAAGTGTTTTTGACATTATAGACTTAGAAGATGGGGATGCCTCTGTTTTATTGGTTCAAGCAAGAGTTTTAAAAGACTCTTACTCGGCTAGATATAGCAGAAGGCACTTCTGCGAACGAAAATATTCTGATTTTAATGCCGAATATAACAGTATTTGTCAAGGTTGTGAAAAAAAGAGCGATTTTTTAAGATTTGTTCTTGACTGCGAGCAGTTAATATGTTATGATTGCTTTTATGAAAGCTGTAAGCTATCAGCCGAGTTTGCTTCCTATCATGGGAGCCCTGTCGAAGACTTGGACGAATATGTCGATGATTGTGAATGGGAAGAATTATGGGCAGAAGAAAATCCCCATATGATTTACGATGAAGAAGATGATGAGTATTATGATAGAAATAAACCCAGAAGAAAAAAGACTAAAGAAGAAGTAGCCCATAAAAAGGCTAAAGTTAAAAGAGTGTCCAAAGAGGTATCTGACTATTACGCAGAATCATCAGGACTCTTTGACTAAGAGATGAAAATAAGAATTTAAAGTAGAAGGAGTTAAGATGTTGGAAATGTTAGCAGCGATGTTTACGCTAGGTAATACCGTATTTGCAATATTATTCGGTATCGGAATGACATGTTTATTTTGGAACAAGATAACGAAAGAATAAAAAATAATGTATTTAAATTAGGAGAAAAGAATGAGTAGTAAGATTTTTTTAGGAAAAAGTAAAAAGTTAACTAGGAAGCATGTAAAAGGAGCTATCGAACTTTTTGAGAAAGATGGTTTTAATGTTTCTAGAATTGCAAAAATTTATGGCGTAAGTAGAAGTTGCATGGAACGAGTACTAGCAGGCAATGGCGTTCTCGAACTGAGCAAGAGTAGCATTATCGATGACGATATGATTCATAATGCAGGTGTTCTTTATAATATTGGCAAGATGAGTCTCGCCCGTGTCGGTGAATCTCTTGGCGTATCTCGGTGGACAGTCAAAAAGGCTCTTCATCTTGGCTCTATCAGGACAAGACGAGAGATGAATAAGGGTGTTCATAAAAAAACTAGAAGGCGTTACGCTGAGATAGGTTACAATACGGCAAGAGAAATTATTGATACGTATTGTGAGGGTTCTCCAGCTACCAAGATAGCATCCAAAATGAATCTTTCGTTATCTAAGGTTTATTTTACTTTAGCTGAAAGTGGAATTCAGATGAGACCAAGAGGTAGATACAAAAAGGTTGCTAAGTGATAAAAGCTATAGTACAATTAAAGCTCGTTTATCCTTATACGCAGTCGATTTTAAATCTATTCGACTTTATTAGTCTCTGGGGATGTAACGTAATATCGGCAAAGACTCTGAGTTGTAAAGCTACAATTGGGATACCATCGGATAAGTTTAAAATCTTATTCGGTGAGAATCCCAGAATAGGAAAATATAGTATACCATCTGGTTCAGAATATTTTTTGGAAGAAGTCGAAGTTAAGGAAATCATAACAAAATGAGTAATCAAAAAGCATACATTCTAATAGGTCTCCCCGGTAGCGGAAAGTCTACTTGGACAGAAAAAAAGATGCGAGAGCTAAATCCTAGAGGTATCGGAGTAGTTAGCAGAGACGCTATACGTCATATGATTAATGGCAGCTACAAATACATCGATGACCAACAAGATTTGATAACTAAGATTGCTGCTGAAACCTCTAAGGCTATACTCGATAGAGGCGAAGATTTGATTGTTGACCAAGCCAACATGACTCAAGCGGTTAGAAAAGAAGTTGTTAATTTTCTTCGTGCTATTGAGGATGAAATTGAGATATATTTTATCTATATGGAGACGAATGTTGTAGAATTTCTTGTTCAGAGACGAATGCAAGGTGACGCTCGCGGCGAGAACGAAGAGTATCACAGAAGAGTTATCGAAAAAATGAAAAAGAAGTTCGAGACAATTTTGGATAGCGAAGATTATAACGTTTTAGAAACTATTGATGCTCAAGGCGAGAATACAGGCACTTACAAAAGGAACGTAGATAAACAAAAAGTAGAGGAGGAGATTCCGATGGAGGAACTTTGGGGTCTTGACTATACTATTGCTAAGTTCATTTATCCTCGTCTTGTAAAGTTTAGAAAATATCATCGCGGTGCTTCTGCGGGACATGAATATAAGAATGGACGTAAAAGATATAGCGATAAGTATGGAGCAAAAGGCGATAAGAGCCTATACGCTATTCGTTGGAATGAGATTCTTGATAGGATGATAAAGGCTTTTGAGTTATGGCTCTCTAAAGATGACTGGGATTGCGAGTATGATAGCAAAGAGCATAAAAAAAGATGGCATCAGATAGAAGAAGGTTTTAATCTATTTATCAAACATTTTAATGGGCTATGGTGGTAATATGGAACTAAAATGCGATAGTGGTAATATGGAACTAAAATGCGATAGTTGTAAAAATAATATATTTCACGCTGGAGGCTCTTGGCAATCAGTTGCTGAGGGAGGGGACGACCCTTACGCTTATTTTTATTGCGGAAAAAATCATTGGGACTCCGACCCAGGCTGTTTAGGTTTGGGGCCTGAATGCAAAGGCGAAGAAGACCCTTGGGAAGACTGCGAAGATTACAGAAATAAGGATGAAAAAATGCAGAACGTCTATATAATGATGGGGCTTCCTGGTTCTGGGAAAACGACTTGGGCTGAAAAAATAGCTATTTTGACAAATGCTATTATTATCGGTAGAGATGATATCAGACACATGTTAAGGCATAACCATAAATATGATGATTCAGAACGTACTCAGAAGTTCGTTTGGGATGTGTCCAGCTACATGTTAAAAGAAGCCCTTAAAAGAGGTTTTGATGTTATTATCGACCAGATGAGTTTAACAGAAAAAATAAGAAAGAAAACCATTGATACCGTAAGAAAGTATGCAGATGTAAAAATAATCTTTATATATTGTTCGGAAGAAGATAAGAATGTCGAAAGAAGAATGAATAGCGATATGACTTGGGGCGACGAAAAATACTATATTGATTTAATAAAAAAATTGAAAAAACAAATAGAACCAATAACTGATGATGAATGTATCGTTATTAGGGACGGGGCAACGGTGGACGAGTTTTATTCAACGTTGATGGAGACATTGGAGAAAATAAAATGAATATAAATATACAATCGCCGAACAAAATATCTTTGGCGAAAAAGAACAAACGAAAAATAACGATTATGCTCGACATGGATGGAGTAATTAGCGATTGGTTAGGAGCCGCTTGCAAACTCTGCGATATCGATTTAAATGATGAGGAAATTCGAGCAGGGCTGAAGAAGGAAAAAGGCTTTTTAGAGAAACACGTAGATGAAAAGATATTATGGAAAAATATCGAAGAAGCAGGTGTTGGTTTTTGGGAAAATTTGGAGTTATTCCCTTGGTCTAAAAAGCTTTACAACAAGCTAAAAGAATTGGGAGATGAATTCTCTATTCTTTCTTCGCCCGGAAAATTTACAGAGATAGCGTCTTCCGCCTGCGATGGCAAAGTATTATGGCTGGACAATCACTTTAGCAACAAAGAGGATTACATATTCGCATATAAAAAGTATCTATGTGCTTCTAAAGATGTTATACTTGTTGATGACAGCCAACACAAAATCGACCCATTTGTCGAAGCTGGAGGACACGGCTTTCTATGGCCAGACCCTCTTTCGTTAATGGATGGAGACGTAGATGTCGATAGTACTATAGACGAATTAGTCGAATACATAAAGCAGCTTTAGAAGCAATTTCGAAAAGCAAGTAAATTAGGAGAAAAACGATGATAGAAATCACAAGCGATAATTTTCGCGAAGAAGTAGTAGGTAGCGACATGCCAGTACTGTTAGATTTTTGGGCACCTTGGTGTGCCCCATGCAAAATGATGACCCCAACTCTTGAAGAGATGTCAGAAAAATATGGCGACCAGATTAAGTTCTGTAAAGTCAATATTGATGACGTTCCCATGTCAAGCATCCCAGAAGATTTTGCCGTTCAAGCAGTTCCAACCTTAACGTTGGTTCAGAATGGTAAGATTGTTAATAAAGAAGTCGGGGCAAAGACTAAGAACGCTATCGAAGCATTATTGAGCGAGGCTCTGTAGTCGTATGGAAGATAAATGGTATGCACTTAGATGTAGGATGGCGTTAGCAAAAGAACTTGGGGTTGCACCAGATGATTTGGATGTAGAGCCAGTTTTGGAGATGATAGAAAGTTCAGTTTTCTATGGAACAGAAGGAAATAGACAAGCCAATATCATGCCCGACAATAAGGAACAAGAAAATGCTATAATCAATAAGCATTACGATGTTATACAACGTAGAGTTTTTGATAACGAGTTTCCTTTTGAGGGCTTCTTACAGAGCGTAATGGAGACAAGAGGAATTATATAACTTCAAAATGCTCATTGCCGTCTGCGTCGATAAAGAAAACGACTTTGCCCATAGTAGAATCGAATATCCCTTGAATATCTATTTTACCTTTATGGCATAAACGATGGCATTTAGCACAGAGGCATATGCAATTCCCGATTTCGTATTTACCACCTTCTGAACCCGGTGTTCCCCAACGGTGAACATCTAGAACGTCGTATTCGTCTTCTTTGCATATCGCACAATGTTTTGCTCTCTGCTTGAAGAGCTTTTTTGAACCAAAAACTTCTTTCATTGTATTTCCTTATAGAAAAGTGAAACAATATAATGTAATATTTAATAATCGAACGAAAATAAAAGAAAACTTAATTATAGGAGGTTAAAATCATGAATTTTAACAAAGTTATTCTGATGGGTCGTCTCACAGCGGACCCAGAACTAAAAGATGGAAGAAATGCGAAGTACGTAGATTTTTCTATTGCTGTAAACAGGGCTTACAAAGAAAATAAGGAAGTCCATTATTTCAATTGTCGTTCTTACGGACCGATGGCTGAAACCATTAAGAAGCATTTCTCTAAGGGAAGAGCAATCCTCGTTGAGGGTCGTCTTGATAATTCGAGATGGCAAGATGAAAACGGCAAGAAACGCAGCATGATTAGAATCATTGCTGAAGAGTTCGAGTTCGTTGATTCGCCTAAAAAGGACTCTAGTCAAGAAACAGTTGCCGCAGGCATTCCAGAGCATAGTGGTTTTGGTTCCGCCGGCATCGGCGATTTTGACGTTCTTTAATTGAGAGGAGACGGTCTATAATGGTAGATATAACGAAATTTGTAAAAATCAAAAAACTTAACTTGACGAACTACTGCGGGTATAGGACATTCGAACTCGACATGACAGATGGCGATGCAATCAAGAATTGGACTATGCTTTATGGACCGAATGGAGTAGGGAAGTCGAACTTTTTAGAAGCTGTTCGACTTCTCGCTTATCCTACGGAAATTAGGGGAAGACCTGACTTGACAATGATGTTTAGAAAGTTGACTTACCACCCAGATTACCAACCAGGTCTTGAGGGTTTTGATAAGAACAAAACAGAGATGAGAATGTTTGGACTTTTTGACACTCCTAATGGAGATAAAGAAATCGAAATCAAAAACGATTGGACATTGAGGGGTTGTGGTTTAACTAAAGATGAAATCTGTTCTACTCCTCCTTTGGCCTTTTATGTTGATGCAGACAAGCCTAATAACATGCAAAATTTTAGACTAAAGGCTCAGTTCAAAGAGCAGTTTTTAGATATTGCAAAAGCAGTTTATGGTTTTGAATGCTATATTCCAGATGACAAGATAAACCAGACGAAAGAGCTTGACCCCGAAACTGGAGAATGGATAACATTCTATTCTGATTTTGTCATTATTAAATTTGGCAATACCAAAGTTCACTTCAAAAGAATGAGTGCTGGCGAAAAGAAAATCGCAACTATGTTGAGATATCTATTTAACAGAGCTTATGAGAATCAGAATGCTGGTATACTGTTGATTGACAACATTGAGATGCATATTTATTTTAAGAGGCATATGATGCTTCTTGCTAAATTAGAAGAGCATTTCCCTGGTAGGCAAATAATCGCTACAACCCATTCACCTGTTATTGTTAGCGAGATGGATGATAAGTATCTTTGCGATTTAGAAGACTTCATAGGAAGAGGAGAGATAGACTATCCATCCAAAGATGAACGTCAAAAAGCTAGCGATGATTTAATAAATCATGTTAGAGAAAAGATTATGGAAAAAGAAGATGAGTAAAATACTAGAGTTCTATAAGGGGAATGAGACAAGAGTTAGAATATGGTATGCAGGCAATGTAACTTTCTATGTAGATGAAACCTATGAAGAGATTAAAAAAATATTGGAGAAGCAATCATGAGCAACTATAAATATGATAGTTTTCTAGATGTAGTTACGGGTTTTGCCAATGGAGAATTAGATGGTTATGTTCTAGACGTAGGTTTTGAATGGGTCTCTCTCCTGAAAAAAACAGAGGCAGATTTGACTGAAGGTCACAAACTTTGGGTTGGCTCACAACCAAATACAATATTAGAAGAACTTTTAAAAAATGTAGGAGTCCCCATAAATGAATAAAAAATTAGATAAAATAAGCGTCGGATATTCTGCCCTTACAGATTCTATATATCTGTTTCGTTTTGGAAAAGACAAAGGCGAGGCACTTGATAAGAGAGATGCAGAAAAAGATGTTTTGGCTTGTATTACTGAAAAAATGATGTGGGGAGCAGAAAAAGGAGCGTCAATAGAATATCGTTTTGGCAAACAGAAATACAAACTAACGGTGGAGAAGATTGATGAATAAAGTTCTGCTTTTGGATTTCGACGGTACAATATGTGATTTCGCTTATCCCGAAATGGGAGAACCTAAAAAGGGAGTAAAAGAAGCACTACAGAAGTTAAGAAATATGGGCTTTTTTATTCATATACTATCTTGTAGGACTAATGTAGAAATTCAAAAATATCCTATTGATCGCACAATGCAAGTTCGAGCTATGAAAGAGTATCTCGATAAACATGAGATACCTTATGATGAAGTATTAAATAAAGATAAACCTTTGGCTATTTGGTATATTGATGATAGAGCAATAGGTTTTAGAGATGATTGGAGTAAAGTCGTCGAGGAAATAGAGAATGGATAAAGAAATGAATAACGGATTAAAAGCGGAAGTCGTATTTAAGGACGAAATAAAGTATATAAAGTCTGACAATGTTAGAAAATATCTTTTGGAATGTTTTAAAAAGTTGACTCCTGATTATTTTTGGGATGGACAAGCATCGTCATCAGGCAAATTTCATCCTGCGATTGCGAATAGAAAACATGGATTGGTTCTCCATACTAAACTTTGCGTTTGGTGGGGAAGGAAACTAGCTCAAACTTATAATTGCGAAGACAAAATAGATGAAATAGTAGCTTCTCTATTGCTTCATGATTTGCAGAAATTCGGAACGGCGATGTCTCTTTATGATGGCAAACCAACTCTCGCTGAATATTCTTCTACTCATGGCCCGATACTAGCTATACAGTTAGAGAGAATACTTATAGATATGTTCGATATCGAAGAGCTAGAAAAAGATGAACGTATCCAACTTTTCTCAATATCTTCAAGCGTGGCTTTGCATATGGGAAGATGGACAAATGAAGACCTTTCTTTTGCATGGATTAAAACTAGTTGGAAAGAAAATGATGTAGTAAAAGTCGTTCATATGGCTGATTATTGTGCTTCTAGAAAAGTAGATGAAAAAATAGACGAATTAGATAAATATGATTTCCCTTATATGGAGTAATAGAGATGAAAATTAGACAAGGTTTTGTCAGTAATAGTTCTAGCAGTAGTTTCGTAACTCTCGTTCCTCATTCTTATAAGCCTAAACCAGAGGATATCTACGAACTGTATTACAAAAAGTTGAAAGATTCAGCTATGTCGTCGGATAGGGAACTAGATTCAGAAGAGGTTATCCATGTATATTTAGATAATATTGAGGAACTTCAAAAATACGGAGAGATGTGTGATGATTACTTTATTGGGGACGGAGAGCTACTGCCTAATTTCGAGAATGCCGTATATGAACAATTTGGTATATGCTCTGTTGAGCAGGGACCAGATAGCGAGTTAGCGATAACTAACTGCGGAGCAGATTCTACATTGAAAAAACTTAAAGAAATCGTGGAGATGGTAAAATGAGAGCAGACCAAGCAATAATGGATAAGATGTTGTCAGAGGGAAATGCCTCTAAGATAATATCAGGTGAGGAAGTTGTTAAGGCTCAATGGGAAGCAAGAGATAAGATAGAGCGTGAAAGGGAAATCGGTATATATCGCGGAAAAGAAAAAATAAGAAAAGATTATGAAGCTAAATCTGATGAAGAAAAATATAATGATTTCTTAGTGATATATAATAAGGTAATATTAGAGAGACAAGGAGATAGAAAGTAATGAGTACTTGGAGATTACCAAAATTGGAAGAAGATAAGAATTTTATTGTCCAATCAAAGTATGCCACTAGTAATATAGAGGCTATAGCAGGCATCTTAACATGCCTGTCTATGGAAGCTAGTAGAAATGATTTGCAGTCGATGGCGTTCGTTTTATCAGAATTAGAGGATGGGCTGGTCGCTTCGACAGAGAAACTTAATAATTTGATTAGAAACTGCGAAACATATTACTATCAGACAATTAAGCATATGAAGGAAAACGAATAATGGCATGGATAAGCATAGAAGTAATCCCTAATGGGGATGGAGGCAGTAAAGTAAGAGATATTAAAGAAATAAGAATACTAACCGATGATGACGGAGAGCCTGCGATATTTGACCATAGGTATGAGATAGAAAATTTCGAGCGAGAAAATGCGAGACCAGGAGCAGTTTATTGGACAGAGGAGATTTGGGGATGAGCCAAAAGGACTATGATAGAATAAGACGAAAAACTAAGAAAGCAATTTCAAGATGGAGAAAGAGAAATGATAAGAAGAATTAATTTAATGGGTGGTCCAGCAGGAGGTAAATCCACAACAGCAAACTATCTTAGGGCAAAACTTAGTTTCAAAGGTCTAGATATCGAGTTAGTTGACGAACAGATTAAAGATTGGACGTATTACGGAAGAAGTCCTAAATCCTGCGATTCTTTTTCTCTGCAAGGTAAGCAAATGGAAAAAGAAGATATTAGACTTAGGTCTGGTGTTAATTTTATTGTAAGCGATTCACCTTTATTCTTGCAATATTTTTATGCTCGGTATCACAAAACTCCGATGCAATCCCCGATGTTGTTAGCCTCAAAAGAATTTGATGAGATGTATAAGCCTCTTTATATCTTTGTTGATAGAGAAGATAAATTCTATAATGAAGTTGGAAGATATGAGAAATTGTCTGAAGCTAAGAAGATAGATGATTTAATTAAGGGGGCGATGATATTTCACGAAGTACCTTTTGTAACTTTCTCTTGTTTGGATCAAGACAAGATGGTTGATTATGTTGAAACAAAATTATCTAGGTCTATGAAAGTTGCAGAATGAGTAGTTACGAAATTATCAAAGGTAACTCTTTGGATGTTCTTAAAACGCTTCCAGATAATTATTTTCATTCTATTGTTACAAGCCCTCCATATTGGCAATTAAGAGACTATTTCTGCGAAGGTCAGTTAGGGATGGAAGAGACTCCAGAAGAGTTCGTGAAGAGTCTGGTGGCTATTATGAGCGAAGCTAAGAGAGTCCTCCGTCCAGATGGAGTCATGTGGATGGTTATAGGAGATACGTACTCTACTCCTAAAAAGGGGAACACTCAAGATAACGTCAATAGCAAACTTAGGCGAGATAAACTTCATGAACAAGGCATTGATAAGAAGATGCAGAAAGGTATGAAGAAAAAGAATCTTCTGGGAATACCCTGGAAAGTAGCTTTCGGTCTTCAAGATGACGGTTGGATTCTTCGTTGCGATACGATATGGGAAAAAAATAATTGTATGCCGGATGGGGCGAAAGACAGGCCAACCCGTTCTCACGAATACGTTTTTATGTTCACTAAAGAAGAGAAATATTTTTATGATAATATAGCAATCCAAGAGAGAGCAAAAACCTCAAATGTCTCTAGAAGAAAATTTGGAGCAAAAGACCAAAAAGGAACATTCCGTCAAGACCAAGATAGATATTTTGAAGATAATGGCATGAGAAATAAAAGGTCAGTTTGGTCAATTCCTGTAGCAAGTAGCGGTGGTAAACACTTCGGAGTTTTTCCTGTTAAGCTGATTGAGCCTTGTATATTGTCTAGTGCTTCTATTCACGGTTGTTGTTCCCAATGTGGAAATGCTCTTAAAAATACAAAAGATGGAAAAATTGTATCGACTTGTGAATGTAAAGCTGATACAACTAATTGTAGAGTTCTTGACCCCTTTTCTGGGACAGCCACAACTGGCGTTGTATGCTTAGGTAACGACATAGATTATACTGGCATCGAACTCAATGAAGAATATATCAAAGTCTCCAAAGAGAGGCTAGACGATATTGACCCTATTTTTGGGGATATGTAAATGGAGAGAGTTATGAGGTTAAATGAAAAAGAACTAAATTTGGTAGAATGTAGCCTTAAGGGTTTTAAAAAAGATTCTGAAGATACTATTGATAGGCTTGTAAATAGACCTCCTCTTACCGACTCTAGATTTCTTGATGAGAGAGGAGAGCATTCTGTTTATGTCAAGGCTCATAAGGAAGTATTGGAGCAAATCAATAATTTGTTAAAGAGGATAGAGGATGTTAGATGATGAATATGGGTCAAGCATTTAGAGACGCAGAAGCAAGAGAGCGAAATAAAAAAGGTCTAGCCTGCGAAGGTCTCCTTTTCAAAGGATACTCTTCGGAATACTGTAAGGGAACTGAAATAGGTAGGAGAGAGGGGCTTAGGCTTTTGAAGAGAAAGTCTTGCAAAGGCTATCCAGATTGTAAGAGTTACGATGGTGAAGATATTTCGACTCATCGTTGCGACCATTGGTTCTTGGAAGAGATGGGGGATATGCTATATTGCGAATGCGTCATAATGCCTCCTATAGAGAACGAGGAGTTGTATAAGGTAAGAGTGGTTAATGAAACATTCGATTGGGAATCTGGACATTGCGATGGTTATGATTTCGAATTTTATAAGGTATATGAAGATGATAAAGAAATTTTTAAGGTAGAAGAAAATGACGAAAAAAAATGAATTACCGAGTTGGGTTTGCCAATGTTGCGGAAAATTATATTATGATGACTTTAAAGAAACTGGTTATAAATGTACTGAATGCGGAGCAGAATATACTCACATGTTCACCGTTACGAAAACTGTATATAATGATGATGGAACTTTTTCAGATGAAATAGTTTATGAGACTGGAACAGGATGGGAAGATGATAAAAAAAGAGACTAAGGTAGTTGAAGTAGAAGAGACTAAAGTACTTTCTTATCAATGCGATAAATGTAAAGATTGGTACGATGCCGAGGAAGATTGGGAAGATGCTCAAGAGTTTCATCATATAAGATTCACAGGCGGATATGGTTCTGTTTTTGGGGATGGGACTCAAGTAGATTGCGATATCTGCCAGAGTTGCCTCAAAGAAATGATAAAAGATTTTATGAGAACAGAGGATGTTTGGTAATGAAATATTGCGTAAAATTAGGTAATTGCTTAGATGAGCTAAAAAATATACCAGATGAGTCTTGTCGCTGTTGCGTAACTTCTCCTCCATATTGGGGGCTAAGAGATTATTTAGAAGACGAGCAACTCGGTATGGAAGATACTCCTCAAGAGTACGTTCAAAATATGGTTAAAGTATTCCAAGAAGTAAAAAGGATTCTAAAACCAGATGGAACGTTTTGGCTGAACATAGGAGATAGTTATGTATCTGCTCCAACTGGCTCAAGAGGTAAATGCACAGGCAAAGACCAAGGGTTCGGAGAAAACCATAAACATTCAGGAGCGGCTCTAAAGAGAAGAGATAAAAGACTTAAAGATTTGCCAGAGAAGAACCTCATAGGAGTTCCTTGGAGATTGGCTCTAGCCTTACAAGATGATGGTTGGATTTTAAGGCAAGACATAATTTGGAGTAAACCTAATCCTATGCCGGAATCAGTGAAAGACCGATGCACCAAATCTCATGAATATGTTTTTCTTTTCGCGAAACAAAAGAAATACTATTATGATAATGAGGCCATATTTGAACAAGCGGCTTTCGATGGAAGAAAAGATACTAAACTAAAAGGTTCTCAGAAATATGAGGATGGAGAATCTCTTCCTGGCAAAAATGAGAATACATTTCATTCTCAACCTCACGAAAGATGGCCTAATATGAAAGATGGAGTAAGGATGAGAAACAAACGTTCTGTATGGCATATCAATACGGCTCAGTTTAAAGGCTCTCATTTCGCTGTTATGCCAGTAGAGTTAGCTCAGACTTGTATCAAAGCTGGCTCTAAAGAAGGCGATTGGATTCTTGACCCATTTTCAGGTGCGGCAACAACTGGGGTAGCGGCTTTAGGATTGGATAGAAATTACATAGGAACAGAACTTAGTCCTGATTTTAGAGATATTAGTATTAAAAGGTTAGATGAAGTAGACCCAATTTTTTCAGAAGAAGTAGAGGAGATAATATAATGGAAGCAATTTTTTGTTATGGATTAGCATTTTGTGATTCAGAATGGAGTTATGAAAATAGTAAAGAATTAGATGAAGAGCAAAAACTCAAATTCGGCTATCATAAAACAGTGTGGGATATAGTTCATACTCCAAGTTTTCAAGACAAAATGAAAGAACTTGATATTATTATAAGCGGATGGACGTTTGAGGATTGCGGTCAGTTATTGTTGGCACATAAGGATTTGTTTTTGACTACTTATGACATAGAGATAGTAGGGAAAATGTCCATTAAAGAATCTGAAACAGATGCTTTAAATAAGGCGTTGAGCTATTTCGTCGAGAGAGTCAAAGAAGATACGGATTGCGTTATCGATTTTCACGTTGAACCTAGTTGTATTTTGGCGGTTGATTATTAGAATGTTAGATGTGAATAGTTTATATTTTGGAGACTGTCTACTGAACATGAAGCCTATTGATAGCAAGTCTATTGATTTGATTTTATGCGACCTTCCATATAATGTTACCCAAAATAAGTGGGATGTTATTATTCCTTTTGATAAGTTATGGGAACAGTATGAGAGAATTATCAAGGATAATGGAGCTATTGTCTTAACGGCAGTTCAACCATTTACTTCAATGTTGATTATGAGTAATCCCAAGTTGTTTAGATATGATTGGGTTTGGGAGAAAAATAAATCAACTGGTTTTTTAAACGCGAAAAAAATGCCTTTAAGGAATCATGAGAGCGTAGTAGTATTCTATAAGAAGCTACCAACCTATAATCCACAGAAGACGACAGGGCATAAGCCAGCGAATTCTTACACCAAACATACTAGCGATGGCAGTAATTATGGTAAGACGAATCTAGGGGTTACTGGTGGAGGACAGACGGATAGATATCCAAAGAGTATACAGAAATTTAAAGTTGTTAATAATGACAACTCAGGAAAAAATAAATACCATCCAACTCAGAAACCAGTTGATATGTTTGAGTATTTAATTAAAACATATTCTAATGAAGGCGATTTAGTATTAGACAATTGTATGGGAAGTGGAACTACAGTGATATCCGCTATTAATACAAATAGACGATATATCGGCATAGAAAGAGAATGGGAGTATTTTGACATAGCTCGTCAAAGAGTTAAGGAGAAGGAAAATGATACCAAAAATAGATAGATACAGAGGCTCACTAGTTGGGCTAGCTACAGGAGATGCTTTCGGAGTGTCGCTTGAGTTTATGCCACCAGGCAGTTTCATAACAATAACAGAGATTACAGGCGGCGGACCATTCGGTCTTAAAGAAGGAGAATGGACGGATGATACGTCAATGGCTCTTTGTATAGCGGCAAGCCTTCTCGAATGCGGTAATTTTAATGCTAAAGACCAGATGGAAAGATTTGTTAATTGGCGAGATAATGGTTACATGAGTTCGAGAGGAGAAGGAACTCCATGCGTTGATATAGGAAATACGACAAATGATTCGTTAAGTAGATTCCTTGAGACGGGCAGCCCTTATTCTGGTCCGACAGAACATAACACTTCTGGCAATGGTTCGATTATGAGACTTACTCCAATACCTCTATTCTACGGAGGCGATGCTTTAGATACATTTGCTTTCGCTGGACAAAGTTCTAGAACCACTCACGGTTCTGATGCTTGCGTTGATGCTTGTAAGTATATGGCAACAATTATAAACGGAGCAATTAATGGAATAGTGAAAGAAAAGCTGCTATCATCTGATTTTATGCAAGATATCGAATTGATGCCTGAGATAAGAATAATTGCAGATGGTTCTTTCAAAGAAAAAGAGCCACCAGAAATTAGAGGAACAGGCTATGTTGTTGAGAGTCTTGAGGCAGCACTTTGGGCTTTTCATAAGTTCGATACCTTTGAAGATGGTTTGATAGCTGCTGTTAATCTTGGAGATGATGCAGATACTACTGGGGCAGTCTACGGTCAGATAGCTGGAGCTTATTATGGAATAGATGCTATTCCCGAAAGATGGCTTGAGAAGATAGTAGATTTAGACGGAATAGAATTTATAGCAGAAGGTCTATATGACGCTGCAATAGAAAAATACGGAGAAGCATATGGCGACTACAATGAATGATATTAGAGAATGGTTGAATAGATATGATAGCGAGGAATATAGTCACGTTGTAATAGTTTGCGATACTTACGACTATGGTGATTACCCTGTTGCAGTTGAGATAGGGGTAAATGTTCAAAACGTAATTACTGAATATAATAACAAAGAGATGCAAAGAGTTATAGAGGTCTATAACTTAGGCATGGATTTAGAAGAGCAAATTAATGCTGGCAAAGTTTGGAACGACCAGCCTTATTTTGAAGAGAAGACAATGATAATTACTCAGACTGATGAGCATAGAGAAAGGAGTAGTTGGGCATTGACTTGGATGTCTATTGCTTTGCAATATGCTAATCACAGAAGTATGGACCCAGCCACAAGGCATGGTTGTATCCTTGTGGGAGAAGATAACGAGCCTCTTAGTATGGGATTTAATTCCTTTCCTGCGGATTGTGAGGATGACAAGATGCCTCTTACTCGGCCAGAAAAGTACGATGCCATAATTCATTCAGAAACAAACGCTATCATCAATTCAAATTCAAAACGAGATTTAAAAGGGTGTACCGCCTATATAACTGGCTTTCCTTGTCCTCGTTGTTTCGGAAATATGATAAACGCTAAAGTTAGTAAGATTATTTACGGACCAGTCGGCTCTCATCAATTAAGAGATAGCGATATGGAACTTGTTAAGCAGCTGAATATAAGTGCTAAGACAGGGAAGAATAAAATTGAGATAGTAAAATATGAAGACATCGAAGATTTAGATAAGCTTTGCGGTAGTTTCGAACAAACGAAACAATACGTAGAGTCAAAGATACAGCAAACTAATTTAATCAATGGTTAATAGTTTGCGGAGAGGAGAGACAATCGTATGGCAGAAAAACCAATCGATAGAAAAGTAAGTTTATATTTTGAGGGAAAATTATCAGAGGCAAAACTTAATAAAGAGATAAAACAATATCTCAAGGACGGAACAGAAAGCGGCAAATTCAACAAAAAGATAATTGACCGTTTAGATAGGAGAAGGGACAACAATGGAAAGAAGAAAGGAAGAACCTATGCAAGATTCTTCATTGATATTTCTGAAGGTATCAGAAAGGAACATGCAGTATTCCAGAAATGGATAGAGCATATGGAAAGCATTGGATATGCTATGAGATGGGAGAAGTACGGTACAGATGCTATTGGGTTAGCTTTTGTAGAAGTTTTAGATGATAGGCCAGATTACATTGTATCTATAAATAACTCACCATTCTTTATCGTTGATGCTAAAACATGTCCAATTGAAACCATAAATACGTTTAAGACAGGCGATATGAAGCATTACGTAAAGTATAATGCTAGCATGGTTGTCTGTATGGGGAATATTAAAGCAGTAAACCCAGAATTGAAATCATTTGCGTTCTACGGACCATCTGCTATTCGTCATCTGTTGAAGTTAGATAGTACAACTTACCCCGAATTTGCACCTAACAAGCAGGCAGTAAGGGTCTCTTATAAAAAGAATATGAAGAACAAAAGGGCTCAAGTCTCTTTTGAAGAATTACTGAAGGACGAGACTATGGATTTAGTAAAAGTTACGGATAAGAATCCTGTTTTTAAGGGTCCATTAAAAAGAATTATTCACGGACATTATATGTTTTAAGGAGAAGTATGAATAATTTTAATACGAATACGAAAAATAATGGAGAGTGGCTAACTCCTCCAGAAATAATAAAATCATTAGGTGACTTTGATATAGACCCATGTTCTCCAATAGATAGACCTTGGGAAACAGCTAAAAAACATTTTACGATTAATGATGACGGACTTAATCAAGAATGGATAGGAAGAATTTGGTGTAATCCACCTTATGGAAGAGAGACATTTAAGTGGCTTGAAAAATTAGCTAGTCACGGTAGTGGGGTAGCATTAATTTTTGCCAGAACAGAAACAAGAGGTTTTCATAGTGAGATATGGAATAAGGCTGATTCTGTTTTCTTTTTTAAGGGAAGGTTGAAATTCTATTATGTTACTGGGGAACCAGGCGGACATGCAAATGCTCCTAGTTGTCTAGTTTCTTATTCTTCATATGATACAGACAAAATCAGAAGTGCTATAGAGGTAAATGCTATTGTTGGTAAATTAATATCTTTAAAATAGGATGCATTTTATTCTTAAAGGATTTACGTTCTATATTCCGAATATATTGGATACCGCCTCAGTTAGGTGGTATAAACAGGATAATCATCTCATTGGATAGCGTGAGGGGCTATCGACATAGAATACGCTATTCGTGAGGGCTACATTATGTTAGCCAATATCAAGAACTGGGGGCTGTTTTTGTGGATGAAGAAGAAAAGAGACGAAGCAAGAAGACAGAAAGACCTTAAAAAGGTCGCTAAGCAAGAAAAGTTGTGGGATATGAAACTAAGGGGGCTTAGATAATGTATAGTACGTATTTAGAATGGGAGACTAAGAGCCTCTCGGAATGGGCTAGATTAGCCCAGGAAGCCGAAAAAGAGGAAAGATGGAGCGATGCCCATTATTATTGGATAAAAGGCTCTATGGCTTGCACAGAGGATAAGAGGAAAACTAGGGAAATGCAGTTAAATGCCCTTAAAGTTTTCGAAAAATGGCAGAATTACTTTGAAAGTGATTAATATTTTGTTATAATGAAGTTTAATGTATTGGCGGTGCTGTGTGAAAACGTTGAGAGGCGAAGCACTGAAACCATATGAAAAGCCAGAACTGCCTGACTCAAAAAGGTCGATGCTGGTTTAATAGATGATGGGTATAAAAATTTAGCCTATGGTATCGAGGGCATTTGGTAGTCAGACGCGTAGACAAGCCATAAATCGTAGCAAGCAACGGAGAATTAATTTTGTCCAAAGCCCTCTGAGGCTTACGAGAGAAAGTTATTTTAGCCAATCTTGTCCAATATATTGTTTTAAAAAGTTAATAGCAGTGGAGTGGTATCCTGACATTGTCGAGTCGAGAGACAAGGGAGTAGAATACTCTCTAGGTCAGAGCGTTACTGACAAGACGTAAAGATGTTACAAACCGATTGTCTGCTAAGTTTTAAAAAGGTCGTAGAATGAAATTTTATGGATTAAAATATAATATAAGGAGCATGTATGAAAATAGAAGATTTAGTTCCTGATGATATAGGTGCTTGGGTTGAATTTACAAAGTCTCACCAGATTGACCCCGAAGTAGGTCGTATTAAATCATGGAACGATACATTTATTTTTGTTGTTTTTAAGTGTGCCGATGAATGGGATAACTATATGGATTATACTGGTTGTTCTTGTAGACCAGAAGACCTTAGTTATCCTGAAGATATAGACATTTAAGAAAAAGAAAGACAATATAATATAATTATAGCGATGTTGCAGCATCTGGTTAGCAATCCTCATGTAGAGGGACAGCCCATTCAACACTGCATTTGGGGCGAAAGGGAAGTAGGGTGGGGAATCCTACCTATAATTTTAAAATATAATCATGAAAGCGTGGTAGCGTTTGGTTGTCGTAGTGACAAATGACAAGATATGGATTTATAATTGCCTATGCAAAAGTCTCTACTAGGGCAAGTTGATAAGCAATTAATCCTACTGTCAGGGGCAGAGTGGGGAATACTGCTCATGATTATTAAAATATAACTATGGCGGCGTGTGTGAAACGCTAAGTTGCGAAAGCACTGGGGTGATAGCCTCAGCCCTCCGGAATTAGTTTACTGATTCGTATGGGGTTGGTTCCTCGAAAGTGAGGCAGAGTAGGTAAAAATCCTACCCATAATTACATAAAATATAACTATGGCGGCGTGTGTGAAACGCAAAAACGTTCGGTCTACTGAAAAAAAAGACCAGTTGGCGAGAAGCCACAAGGATTGCAGTTACGGATTGCTGTAGATTACAGAATCGGGCTGTAGCGGGTGAGCAAGTAGGTAAAAATCCTACCCATAATTATATAAAATTAATAGCAGTGGCGTGGTAGCCTGACTTTCTTGGTGCGAAACCAATGGGAGTGAAATGGTGCTAATCCATGAACAATCGGCGGCAGTTTACTGACCGCAAGCTACTGTTGCAAACCAATTGCCTGCTATTAATTATATACTGATACCGGGTCGAACTGGTTTCGATTGGATGTACAAGATGTTGATGGCGTGTACGAGATTAGCAGTTGGCTCGTTAAAAATTCTGCTAAAGTCAAGGAATTGACAACAGTTTTGCAATGGCTGCCTAGTCCTAAACTAGGTTGCTTACTACTGACTCCTGTTAGGTAAGTAAGCACGAAAACGGGATAGTTGATTATCATTTGTCTCAAGATGATATGAAGCGAAAATGATTTGGGATAGAGATGACGAACCTTGTCAATTAGGGTCTGATTCTCGAAATACAAAGAATTGACTACGCACGTAGAAGTCTATGTTAAGACATCACAACACGGCGGTTCGAATCCGCCCGACTCGGCTTTATATAAAGGACAACTCGATTTTTTATTGAATAGTATAATATTCGGTAATTTAATCGAGGTGTTTTTTATGTCAGTAACATTAATTGAAGTACAATGTAAAAATTGTGAGAAGAGTTTTGAGAAGACGCTCACAGAGTATAAGTATCAACAAAAAAAGGGTAGAAACACATTCTGCTCTAGGTCATGTAGCTGCTCCTACCATAACTCCCAACAGATATTGAACCCAAAAGGGACAAATCATATAGCTAATTTGGGAGGCAAGATTGGAAGAGGTAAGGACGAATATAGCCCTTTTAGATGGTTTATGAAGGTCATCAAGCAGAGAAGTAAAGAATTTGACGTAGATTTACAATATTTAAAGCAATTATGGGAAGAACAAAAGGGTCTTTGTGTCTTTACTAAATGGAAATTGACTCTTCCAGCCGGTTCAGATGGTTGGAAAGACAAAGAAGATAAAACTTATCGTGCAAGTCTTGATAGGATAGATAGTTCTAAAGGATATGTAAAGGGTAACGTACAATTCGTGTCGCTTATGGCTAATTTGGCTAAAAATAACATGAGTGATGAAGAGATGTTTAAATTTTGTTCAGCGGTGGCTAAAAATTTATAATTTTTGACTGTTATGTCGATAGTGTTAACAGGGCGACATAACGCCTGTATTTCATATTTTTAAATATAGGAGAAAAAATGAAAAAAACATTTACAATTAGATTGTATCGTTACAATGGAAAAAGTATTAGAAGAGAATTAAGAGATAAAGAAGGTAACGTTGTCAGATATGAGGGCATCGACCCGATTCCAGTTGAATTCGAGAGTTCGTACATTGTCGAATTACCATCTTATTTTTTAGGTTATGGAAGTCCAGAAGAATCAGCATGGACTGAAGATAATATGAAAAAACACTATGAGTCTATGAACGATATGGACCCAATTAAGAGTGACGAGGAGTAGGTTCGACTCCCGCCGACTCGGCTTAAAGCCCTGACTTGAAAAAGTTGGGGCTTTTTTAGTGATTTAATTTATGGTAAGATGATGAAGCATAAATAACTATTTCTAAAAGGAGAAAAATGAGAGAGATACACCCAGAATTGAGAAAAAAAGCCAGTAGTCCGGAGTTGAGAAGACATGACGGTTGCGACGATGACGCAAAATTACTCATTGAACAAATGAACAAAGAAGACCAAAATGTGATTAATGAAATGTTAGAAAAAAATTATCAAAGGGGTTTTCAACACGGTATAGCTGCTGTTAGGGAATTCGTGCAGTCTTTTAATGTAGGGTGTTTATCCCCTAGCATGATAGAAGAACTTATCACCGCAGCAGGGTCAATGAGAGATATTGACATAAATGGTGTAGCGTATTCTTATGACAATTATATGAGCGTCCTGGACGAAACCGTTTGCGTAGAAGCTTTATTAAAAGGAGAAGGATTTTGAATACAAACAATATAATAGGCTGGGAAGGACAACTACCTCAGCCATCTAATGCCGCTTCCCAAAAAAGGGAGCGAACACTCAAATTAAAAAACGAGACAACCGAAGAATATCTAAAAAGATTTATGAAGAAAACGCCTAAGCAATATGCAGAACGTTTTTTAGCAGATTTCTACAGCGGACCATTTGAAGGAATGACGGAAGCAGAGATAGAGGAAGTAACAAATCAAAGTTCCGACTACGACCAACGAGAGAGAGACAGACTAAAAATAAATGCTGAAGTTAGAAAGATGCTAACGGATAGATTTGATGATTTGTTCGAACTCACAACTCGTTATAGTGAAGAATTTAAAAAAACTTATTACACTTATACTTTCGAGTATGCTCGTTCATGGTCAGATTTTCCTCATTTAGTCATAAGGAACGATATAGACGATTATTTTTATACTAAAGAATATTTAAAGCGTCAGGAAGAATGGGATGGAAATCACTCTTCAGCTATGACGGAATTTTTTGATGAATGGCTAACAGAAAATCTATGGGATGAAGATATCGACCAGGATGTTCTTGAAGAAATATGGGAGGATGATGATTTTCTGGAGCCATACTTTGAAGCTCTTTTAGACATTATAGGAGAGGATAACAATGTAATTGATACTGAGCCTTTACGAGAAATCCATCAGGTTAGTACTACCCCTCAATCATGGAGCTTCCTCAGAAGAGGACAAGATAACGGGGAGACTTATGCTTCTAAAGAAGAAGCTTTCGATGGCTATTTAAGTGATACTAATTATGGTTTTTATGATTTAGACCGTGACTCAGGGGGTTTTCCTTCTTGGCTAGAAGAAATATTGAAACTTGTTAAAAATGACGATGGCATCGCAGTAGATTGGGATGATTTTGCAAAGCCATGATGAGAATAAGAGGGTAGTGAATGAAAAAAGGGTGGTACTATGACGTATATTTGAGAAGCGAGCACTGGCTAAAAACTAGAGAGATAGCTTTAGAAAATGCCGGACATAAATGTTCTAATCCAGAATGTGGTTGGAAGTATGGATTAAATGTTCATCATCTGAACTATAATCCTTATAACGAAGAACAGTCTGATTTGAAAGTTTTATGTAGACCTTGTCATCAGAAAGAACATGGTTTATCAGTTTCTGAACCTAGTAAAGCACCTACTTATTTTACATATGATTACGTCTGTAATAAATATCCTAAAAGAAAATGCCATTGTTGTGGAGGTACTATAGGGTATAGTACTAAAAAATATTGCAACCATTGTAAACAGATAAAAAAAACTGAAGACACCATTTGTATTTGTCATGGTAAAAAACTTAAAAAAGCAAAAGTGTGCCGCAAATGCAATTATATAATAAAGAAGTACGAGATAGAATCTGATGAGCATCTCAGATTTTGGAGCAAGAGGAGAGAGAGAAATAAAAAAGCGAGAGACCGGGCGAGGGAAAAAAGAGCAGAAGCTAAAGAGGTAGCAAAGAAACAACAACAAGAAGAGATGAAGAGGCTAGAAGAATGGAGGAAGATGTACAATCTTATCGCTAGTCTTGATAGTATTTATGACAAAACTACTGAAGAGCTTAGATTAGAAGCAGAAGAAGAGCTAAAATTGCTAATATATCAAAATGAAAAACTTTTGAAAATGGTAAGAGATTTTAATAATTCCTAGTTTTTCTTTGTATGTGGTTTCAGTTTATGGTATAGTAGCGACATATTATAAATGATATAGAAAGGTCAAACATGTTAGACTGTCTCAAAAAAACTAAATGGTTAAGCCTCTTTACTCGAACTTATACAGACAAAAAAGGTAAGTTAAGGTACTGGGATTTTTGTTCGCGAAAAAATAATCCTGACGAGAAAACAGATAGAGCAGATGCTGTTGTTGTTGTTCCTTTTCTGCCAGATGGAAGAATGGTTCTTATTAGACAATTCAGACCAGCTATTAATGGTTATGTCATAGAGAATGTAGCCGGACTTCATGACCAAGAAAGCGTTATGGATACTGCCCAAAAAGAATTAAAAGAAGAAACTGGTTTAAAGATGACGAAAAAGGCTGTTGTCTGTCTTAACAAAATATATAATTCTGTAGGGATAACAGATGAAAGTTGCACCTATGTCTTCTGTCAGGCTGAAGGCGAGCCTACTACTGAGTTCCTAGAGGATTCAGAAGATATCGAAATTCTCGTTGTAGATAAAAAGCAAGCAAGCAAACTTTTAGCAGAAGAAGAGGTATCGGCAAAATGTTGGTTAATTATTTTGGCTTATACTAATGGCTTTGATTGGCTTGCTGTAAGATGAGTAATCCCCACGAATTTTTAGTTGGCAAAGAGCCTATTAAAGAGGTAAGATGCTGTCCTAAATGTGGCAGTCCTGCTCCTTATTACAGTGGAGGTCAGCATCAATGCGAATTATGCAACTTTACTGAATGGGAATCAGAGTTCCCCAAGAGAAAAATTGCTACAATTGATTGGGAGAAATTCGCAAGGAGTCTTCGCTAATTCCTACTTATCAATATCAATGCAAAGAATGTAGTCATGCTTTTGAGAAGATGCAGTCGATGTCTGCTGGGTCTCTAAGAAAATGCCCGAAATGTAAGAAGATGAAACTTGTAAGATTGATAGGGTCAGGTGCCGGTATTATATTCAAAGGCAATGGCTTCTATGAAACTGATTATAATCGAAGTAAAGATTATAAGAAGAAAGCTAAAGCGGAAAAGACCCCGAAAAAAGCTACAGATAAAAAACAACCCAAGATTATCAGTTAGGAAATAAATGGACGTACTACTTATCGTCGATGTAGAATCGACTTGTTGGAAAGATAGATACGCATCAACAAGAACACCAGAGATTATTGAGCTTGGCGGCACAACTTTAATGAACATAGACGGAAGGTTAGAAATACTTGGGTCTTTTGGAGAATTAATAAAACCTCAATTGCATCCTAAAATATCTAAATTTTGTACTAAATTAACGTCTATCACTCAAAAAGATATTAATGATGCTCCAGACTTTCAAACTGCTTTAAAGAGTTTTAGAGAAAAGGCAAAAGAGACTGTCAATGGATTAAGTTGTCGAAGAATGATTTTCGGCTCTTGGAGTCCATTTGACAGGCAAGCTATAAGAAAAGATTGTAAACGAAATGGTCTTAGATATCCTTTTGGGCGTTACTGGGATATCGAGAAAAGCTTTTCGGACTACATGGAAGAGCAGAGGCTGTATAGCGTCACAAATGCTCTCATAGCTCTTGGTAAAGAGTATGAGGGGCAAGTACATAGAGCGGTATCAGATGCAGAGAATACGGCTACAATAGTTCAGACAGCTATGTCAATTGAATGGAAGAAATATTTTGAACAATTCGAAGAAGAAGCAAAAAACAAAAGAATGCGTAGCGGTAAATAAAATTATCTGCGGAGATGTTTTCTCTTCTTTAGGAAAAATCCCTGATGAATCCGTTGACCTTATAATTACTTCTCCACCGTACTTTCAACAGAGAGACTACATGGAAGGTGAAGAACTTGAGATTGGTAACGAAGAATATGTTATTAATTATTTAGCCACTCTGGTGGAAGTCTTTTCTGAGTGTTTAAGAGTATGTAAAAGAGATGGCAATATCGTATTCAATCTTGGAGACAAATATTTCAAGGGCGACCTCCAACTTATACCTTATCGTTTTGCGATTATGGTAAAAGACAGATATTCTCCTCCTCTGAAATTAATCAATGATATAACTTGGGCTAAGTCGAATCCAACTCCAAGACAATATGACAGAAGATTAGTCAGTGCGACAGAACCGTTTTTTCATTTCGTGAAAAATAATAACTATTATTACGATAGAGATGCTTTTCTTTACGAAAAACCAAAGGAAAGGACAGTAACGAACAAGAAAGGTTCTGCCTATTTTGATAAGATATACAGTTCCGACCTTTCTAGTCCAGAAAGACTTGAGGCTAAGAAGGCTTTACATCGAGCTATACAAGAGACAATCGATGGAACAATATCTGACTTTAGAATGAAGATTAGAGGAGTCCATAAGTTAGCATTTGGAGGACAACAAGGTGGAAGAAATAACGAAATAAAGAATAATGGCTTCACTATTATTAAGATGACAGGCAAGAAGATGAAGAGGGATATAATCGAATCGCCTGTCGCTAATGCTAAAGAAATTGACCATCCAGCTATTTTTCCCTTGCAAGTGATTAAAGAATTGGTATCATTACTAGTGCCTAAAGATGGGATTGTATTAGACCCATTCTGCGGAAGTGGCACAACTTGTGTAGCAGCAAAAGAATTAGATAGAAAATATATCGGAATAGACCTATCTGAAAAATATTGTAAAATAAGTAGAGAAAGATTACGATGAGTACTATACATTTAAGCAAAGACGGAATCAGATACACAAATGATTATAACCCTAACTGCGATGAATACGTTGACAAAGTGGTTGACTCGCTGATACCTCACCTCAGATGTGAGATAAAAATCTCTGATGATTATACTCTCGAAGACCTCTTCAAAATATTGGATGAGGAAGTCTCTAGGTATGACCTCATCTTCGGTTCTGAACTTGGGAATCACCCTCTCTCTTTATACATTGATGACATCAATAAAGATGCAGGTGATATCGAAAAGGATGGTATGGAATTTTTGGAAGTCTATTGGTCTATGGGTTGCGAGGAATATAATGGTAGGGAGAAAGAAGTTCAAGTATCCGCAGATTTTCATGGTTGGGGAGTTTGGGCTAATGATGAGCATTCTCCGTACCCAGATGAAATTGAAGGGGGATTCGCTATCGAATTTACTCCTTTGGCACAATTGAGACATTATCCACTCAAAATCAGAACGAAAACAAAAATCTATCTCGATAACGGCAAATACGAGAAAGATGAAGAAGGCAATATGACTAGCAAGATTTTGTTTGAAGGTCATAAATTTTTCACTGTTTTTGATTTTATTTCAGCCATACTTTTTGAAATAAGTTGGGGAGGCTCTCCAAATGATAGAGATGAAACATTTAAAGATATAGAAGATGATGTCCAAGAAGTTAAAGATAAAATAGCTTCTGGCGATACGTTAAGTTTTAAGAATTTTGACGAACTTAAAAAAGATTTAGAAGATGAGGGAGAATAGATGATATGATAAAAATTATAAGACATAAGAATCCCATAAAAGTTTGTGATTGTGGAGATATACTCAGTCCATTCAAAAATTGGGAATCCACTTCAACAGGTGCAGGTTTTTTTAGTAAGCCCGATAAAAGTTTCTATGGGGAAAAGAAATTCCTTCCTCTTAGAGCAATCAGTGCGAAGATATGGACAGCATTAGAAGCATTGGATATTAAATTCGATACCCTTAAGAAATCATTGTCTTACGAATGTCCATATACTGAATACACTCATTATAGTGCTGTTCCTATTTATCTATTTTCTGATGATATAGATGATATTATAGACAATACAAAAGCAATCTATTGGAAGGATATGTATAAAGACCATGAGTGGATGGTCGATATGGAGTTTCCAAAAGATAGTAAAGAATTTCATATTAGTAGTATTAATGAATCCTTTATGGGGCCAGGGTACACCCACGGCACTCGTCCTTGCGATGGTCATGGGAGGAGATTTGATGCTCTTATCGCTTTAGATAATGGAGGCTATCTGGGCTGTAAGGTTTGGGTATGGTATAATAAATGATAAAAAATATAATGTGCAAGTTAGGTTATCATAGATATAAAATGACGCATAGGTTTTTGAGGTATTCTATAATGACTAGAGTTAGATGTGAAGTTTGCGGTCATAAATTGACAGCCGAAGTTCAGGGAGAAGCATGGAGAAAGAGAAGAGAGAAAATATTGAAGAAGAGTGCAAAAGTATCGAAGAAATTTCAAAAGTAAAGTATTACGCAGGGATAGGTAGCAGGGCAACTCCAAAAGAAATTTTAGATATGATGACAAAGATAGCTGAAGGTTTGTCTCGTAATTATATCTTGCGTAGCGGTGGAGCAGATGGTGCTGACTCAGCTTTTGAAAGAGGTGCAGGCGACAAGAAGATAAGCTACATACCTTGGCCTGGTTTTAATGGGAGTAAAGAAAAATGCATAAACGTATCATCAGCCGCAATGCGTCTGGCAGGCGAGTTTCATCCCGGTTGGATGTATCTGTCTTATCCTGTAAAAAAACTACACGCAAGAAATGGTTATCAAATTCTGGGAGAAGATTTAGACACTCCAGCAGATTTTGTAATATGTTGGACACCAGGAGGAAAAGAAGTTGGAGGCACAGCACAAGCTATCAGAATAGCTAAGGCTAATGGAATCAAAGTATTCAATTTAGCTAATAAAGAAGATTTTAATTTTTGGAATGAAAAAATATGTCACAAAGGCTGAACCGTTTTAAGAACATAAATAGAAGAAAATCTAACAAACGCAAAAAATTACAAAAACCAAAATTCATTCTCGCAACCAACACGGAACACTGCTGGATAGCATTCCTCGAATACGGTAAAGTAAATATATCATCAGCAGATAAGATGCTTAGGATTACTGTCTCTAAAAAAGGAGGCAAGTCAGTACAGCATATGACATGCAAATATGATAAATGGAACAACTTTAGAGTTTATTATTCATGTCGAAGAGGGGTCAATGACGTAACATATAAGTTCGCATTAGAAGGGAATGACTTTATTAGAATGTTGCTAAAGTCTGTATGCAATGCGAACCACAAAGAAAACTGTAGTAAAGTTACTCAAGAGTATAACAAAAGATTTGAAAATATTTTTTGCGGAGAAGATTCGTTATCGATGACGAATGAAGTTTGGAAACTAATTTATCCTTTTGTCAAATTCGGTAGAGATAAATCGATGTTAAAAGCTAAACTGCCTGAGTTTATATTAAGGGCTGCAAGGAATAGAAATCCAAAAGAGATGACCAGATTAATATTTAGTAGGTCTCCAAAGACTTTAACGAAAGCGGTTATTAAGCATCTCCCATTAGATAAACACTCAATAGGCTCTCTGTTTTTGGCTAAAATATTTTACGGTATTTGGCCACTGGAAAAAGTAGTTGAATTTTTAGAAATATCTGCCGATAAGACCCATGCCAATTTTATATTTGAGAACAGTGCTTGGGTATGTAACAGTATTAAAGGACAGCCTCACCGATATATCACCACTTGGAGAAAATTGTTTAAACAATTCACTCCTATCAAAGTGTTGAATTGGTATAAAAAATATCCAGAAGGATTTGGACATTTTACTTATGACGCTCTTTTCCAAATGAAAGAATTAGAGAAGAGAGGATACAGCGTTACGCTATCTAAGAAAATGGACATTAAGGAGATTCATGACAATGTGTCTAGATACTATAGTAGGTTACGGAGGCAGGAAATCGCCCTCCCAGTCTATGATTCTCTTTTACCACTTAAAGATGAGAAAATAGATGATTATGATATAGTTTTCCCTAAGACGAGTTATGATTTAGTTGAATGGGGGAAATTCATGCATATTTGCGTAGGCTCTTATGACCACTACGTTGAGAAGGGGCGAAGCGTTATATTTTCTTTGCAGAAAAATGCGTTACCAGAATATTGTGTAGAATTCAGACCGAGTGCTGATAAGAAGAATTTCACTTTGTCTCAATGTAATGGTAAAAGTAATGTATATGCTGATGATGAACTAAGAAGTAAAGTTAAGAAAACACTTGAAAGTGTTTTAAAAGACAGTATAATTAAGAAGCCTAAGTTAATATACCCAGACGACCATAAAGTAAAAGATATTACTCAGCATATAGACTTGGGTTCTTTAGGGCAGATACAGAAGATAGAAATGCCAACACCTAGATTACCCAGGTATCGGCTAGATGCTCATGTTGTTGTTCCAGCTGCTGATGTTATTATTGACAATGATTTGGATTTATAATGATGGAGAAAAAATAATGAAAATACTTTTAGCAGTAACAGGCTCGATTAGTGCATATAAATCTTGCTCGATTACATCTGTCCTAGTTTCTAAAGGGCATGAGGTTCAATGCGTAATGACGGATAACGCTCAGAAATTTATCTCTCCTATGAGTCTCGCTGCTTTGAGCCACAATAAGGTCATTACAGATAAAGACGAATGGTCTTGTGAGGATGGAAAAATACCTCATATCTATTTTACACAAGATTGGGGTCCAGATGTTTTTGTAATTGTTCCGGGAACAGCAAATATTATCGGAAGAATCGCAAATGGATTGAGTGGCGATATTGTCTCTTGTATGGCTGTAGCTATTCCTTTATCAGTTCCTAAATTGATATTCCCATCTATGAATACTGTCATGTTGGAGAACAATGTGACTAAATCAAATCTTAAGAATATGGAACTGAATGATTGGATTGTCGGAGATACTCAAGAAAAGAAATTGGCTTGTGGGGCAGTGGGTAAAGG